>Ga0115000_10000171_pt1 | contig 59779 bp, 55 predicted proteins | sample ArcticOcean_MG_C_6_FD_89690 | JGI IMG/M metagenome (GOLD analysis project Ga0115000, IMG submission 89690) | Marine microbial communities from western Arctic Ocean - ArcticOcean_MG_CB8_128 | ecosystem: Environmental > Aquatic > Marine > Oceanic | place: Arctic Ocean: Canada Basin | collected... | reverse complement strand
TGGCTGTGGCTGTGGCTGTGGCTGTGTCCGTGGCTGTGTCCGTGGCGCAGTCGGTGACGTGCTGATCGCCAGCCTGTCAAGGCCGGAACAGGTTCTGCCACAAGCGATGCATCCGACCTTGTGTGGGCATGGTCATGGTCATGGCGGGCAGCGTGAGCTTGGGCAGCGATTGGTTCATGTTCGTGGTCGTGCTGGTGTTCGACCTCGATTGTTCGCCCGCCGGTTGTTGCACCCCGAACCTTGCGTATGCCTGTGAAGGTGCCGTTGATCATCAGCATCCAGCGGCTGCGTAGTCGGAAATCGCGACCCTTGCGGAGGAGCTCAAGCAGAATCCATCCGCCGAGCGCAATGAGCGTGATGCCGACGACCCTGCCCATCCATGCGTCGAAACTGTCGGGAATAGCGAGACCAAACGCAATTGCGATCGCGCCAAGCGTGAATACAACGGCGCCATGCCCGAGCGCGTAGAGCATCGATAGTGCGAAACCACGTCGACGACTTTCGGCGGTGCCGCTCAAATCAGCGATTGCGGCAATGTGGTCCCAGTCGAAGCCGTGACGCAAGCCAAGCGTGAACGACGTCAGTAGTAGCCCCAAAGACACACCTTCGTCTATCCGAGCATGCACCGCGGGCGCAACCTAAGACCAGAATCATCGTGGACATAGGAGCCGAGGGGTGCGGGGCCGCTAAGTTTCGACAATGGCTTGGACCTCGACTGACTTCACGCTGGACTGCGATATGACCGGCACGGTGCATGCGGTTTCGGTCACCACACCGTTTCGTTACGAGTCGATGGAATCCGCACCGCTGATCTTGTGTCTTGACGGGGCATGGACAGCTGGCACCATGCGCGACGCCACCCGCATCATGTCGATGAGTGGCGAGTCGCCCGAGGCGATAGTGGCCGGCCTCTCTTTCACCGATGACTCGATGGGCGATTACCTGCGCAGTCGAGCACGTTGGTTCTGTCCGACCGAATGGGTGCCGCCAGAGGTCACGGGCGTGAAGGGTATCCAGGCCGAAGACACCGGTAAAGCGCTCATCTACTTGGCCTTCATTCGAGACCAGGTGCTGCCGCGTTTACGCCAGGATTGGCGGGTCTCAGAGACCTGGCTCGTCGGGCATAGTTTCAGTGGCCTGTTCGGTCTTCGAGTGCTCTTTAGCGAACCCGAGCTCTTTGACAAGTACCTGCTGGCGAGTCCGTCGATTTGGTGGGACGGTCGCACGATGCTCGATATCGAATCGGGGTTCTCTGCTGAGAACGATGATCTTGTGGCCAGGGTGTTCCTGAGTGCTGGCCAGGCCGAGGACCTGCTCGAAGGCTTCAATATGTGCGGCAACGTCGTCGAGATGGCAAGTCGGCTAGAGAGCCGCAACTATTCGAGCCTAAATCTCACCCACGCGATCTTGCCGAGTGAGTCTCACAGCTCTACGATCGGCGCTGCGATCAGTCGCGGCCTACGCCACCTGCTCTGACGAGACCTCAGCGGCGTCCGCGCCTGGTGTCGGACCCAAGTCGCTGTAATCTCGACAGTAACCGCCTACTCGAGAACGACCGATCCGGTTCGGCCTCGAAAGTCATTTTTGCACGATGACCACCATCGGGTATCGGCCGCAGCGAGAAGTTTGTTTCGTTGGACCGATCGTTAATAGCGGCTCGGAGCCAGGACGAGTAGAAGAGCGAAAAGTAGGCCAGAGAGGAGACAAGTAGGCCAGAGAGGAACAGTACCCTCTTGTTTGGCCGGACTTTTGGCGACGCTGCGCAACGACACAGAGCGTCCTGCTCTCGGTAGCGATGCAGCAATAGATGCGATCATGTGTTGGGGACCCGAGGACGTTTGTTCTCGAGATGCGTCGAATCTGTTTCGGGTGTGGAGCTAGGGTCGGCAGATGATTCAGATCAGCGAAGGCACGGCTCGAAACGGCGACATCGAGTTGCCATGGATCCGAACTGGCACCGGCAGTGGTGAGCCTTTGCTGCTGGTGAATGGACTTAGCAGTCCACGGGTGTCCTACGAAGATGGTTTGGTTGCCGAGTTCAACAACCTCGGGTTCGACGTTGTTCGCTTCGATAACCGTGATGCAGGCCGAGCCACGTCGACCAACGGTGGTTACCTGCTTGCTGACCAGGCCGATGATGCAATTGCTGTCATCGACGCTGTTGGATGGAACACTGCGCACGTGTTCGGCATGTCTATGGGCGGCATGATCGTGCAACAACTTGGTATTGATCATGCCAGCCGACTGCGTTCCATAACCTCGCTTATGTCCAGCACGGGTAATCCGAAGTTTGGCAGTGCGACCAAGGAAGCGCAGGCGGCTTTGCTTACACCGTCGCCCACCGAGCGCGAAGCATGGATTGATCAGCGGGTTGCCACTGAACAGATCTGGGCCTCTCCTGATCACTGGACCGAAGCGGGGAGTCGGGCCAAGAGCGCTCTGATGTTCGACTACGGGGTGCAGCCTCGACGCACCGTGCATCAGTTCAAAGCCATGGTGAAGTCACCCCGGCGAGAAGATGCACTGCGCGAGGTCCATGTCCCAACGTTGGTCATGCACGGAACTGCGGACACGCTGATCACGCCACCCGGCGGCGTCCGAACCGCCGAGATCATGCCGAACGCCACGTTCGTCGCACTCGAAGGTATGGGTCATGATTTGCCGGAGTTCTACTGGCCGATCATTGCTGGCCATGTTGGCGACCTCGCCGGAAGTATCGACTAAGCGCATCTGTGAACCGAGCGCCGAGAGTCTGTGCGAACTGAAGCATCTAGCTCTGGGAACTAGAGCGGGTCGCCACCAGCCGCGGTGGGTGATCGGTAGTCTTTGGACATGACCGGTTTCTTCACGAGCGTCCCTCGCTCAGATCGCTCACGACGGTCCCGAATCTGACAACCCGCTTGTCTTTCGTTGATAGGACGCCGACGGTATCCTTCGAGAAACTCAGCACCCGGCATTTTGCTTCCACGGCGTGGACATCTCACCGACTCGATGGCGATGACCCTGTGTTGTGGGGCAGGACTGAGGACTGCCCGCGTACCTGGCAGAGGTTCAGCTGAGCTCAGACCTCGCCGGCGAGTGCTCGGGCCAGGAATGCTTCTTCGTCGGCCACCCAGCGTTGTGACATGGGATGGTCGGTGACAAAGTTTTGTGAGGCATGGAAGGCACCTGGATACACATGCAGCTCACATGACACACCCGCTCGATTGAGAGCGGTGGCATAGGCAATGTTCTCATCGTGGAACATGTCCATCGTGCCGACATTTATGTGCGCTGGTGGAAGACCGCTTAGGTCTTCACAGGTTGATGGCGAGCTGTAAATGGTAGGTTCCTGGCCGCCTAAATAGTGCTCCCACGCAAGTAGGTTCGCGGAACGGTTCCACACCCGTGTATCGACGATGGCATAGCTGCTGTCGGTCGTGTTGCTGTGGTCGAGCATGGGAAACACGAGCAGCTGGGCAGATGGCTGCGGCCCGCCCTGGTCGCGAGCGAACAGAGCGGTTCCGGCGGCCAGGCCGCCACCAGCACTCGCGCCACCGATCACAATGCGACCGGCATCGATACCGAGCGAGTTGGCGTTGCTCGCCACATGGTGGAACGCTGCGTAACAATCGTTGACAAGTCCCGGTGCTGGTGTTTCCGGGGCCAAGCGGTAGTCGACCGAGGCCACCAGGCAGTTGTGGCTCGCAGCTCTCGATGCGCACTGGAAATCGTCGTTGTCGGCTGTCAGCAAGACCATGCCACCGCCATGAATCCACAGAAGAGCAGGAGACCCGGCAGGCACACCATTGGGGGCATACAGCTTGACTCGCACGTCCGGATCGCCATCGATGCCGGGCACGAGCACTTCGGAGATTGACACGTTTGCGGGCATTGGTAGCTCGGGCCTAGTGCCGAGAACTATGTCGAGCTGGGCGCGGCAGGCGGCCAAATCTGTCAGATCCATCAACGACGGTGGCAGCGCCGACAGCACCGCTGCATGCATCTCGTCGAGGGCTGTTTCCAGATTGATGGGGTTGCTCATAGTCCGATGCTCTACCACGTAGGGTCCGTCGTGCAACTCAGCGATCTAGGACAAGGCAGAGCGCTCGGTTGCACAACGGCTGAGTCCTGCTGCCGAGGCCCTGAAGCGACGCAGCGTCAAGCGTTCGTTCGGATGCAAGAATGGGTGCTCGTTGCATCTGATCTTGGGAGACACTGTGAAGACTGACTTGCTTATTGGCGGCCAATGGCGCGCTGGCACGACCCGTGAACGAATCGACGTGGTCGACCCGTCGACGGGTGATGTGATCCAATCGGTTGCGTCAGGTAGCGCCGCTGATGCGACAGCGGCTGTCGATGCCGCAGCGGCAGCGCAACCGGCGTGGGCAGCAACGGCGCCACGGGTGCGATCCGAGATCCTTCGTAACTGTTGGCAGACACTTATCGAGCACACCGATGAACTCGCCGACCTGATCGTGAAGGAGAACGGCAAGCCGCGCTCGGACGCCGTCGGCGAAGTCTCCTATGCCGCAGAGTTCTTCCGTTGGAATGCCGAAGAAACGGTGCGGATCCATGGCTCTATCGGCATGGCCCCTGGTGGCGACAAGCGCATCATTGTGCAGCATCCACCAATGGGTGTTGTGGTCATGGTCACGCCCTGGAACTTCCCGGCGGCAATGATCACTCGCAAGCTCGCCCCGGCATTGGGTGCTGGAAACGCTGTTGTGATTAAGCCACCGGCCGAGACACCACTAACTGCCTTGAGAGTCGCTGAGTTGTGCGAAGAAGCTGGTGTGCCTGCCGGGCTCATCAATGTTGTGGCCGCCAAGGATCCAGGGGCGTGGTTCGATGCGGCTGTTGACCATAAGTCGACCCGAATGGTGTCGTTCACCGGCTCGACCGCTGTTGGCCGTATGTTGCTGCGCCGATCCGCCGATCGGGTCCTCAAGACGGTCATGGAACTGGGTGGCAACGCCCCATTCATCATCTTCGACGACGCAGATGTTGATGCAGCGGTCGAAGGCGCAATGGTTGCCAAGATGCGCCACAGCGCAGAAACCTGCACGGCTGCAAACCGTTTCTATGCCCATATCGATGTGGCCGCGGAGTTCACGGAGAAGCTTGCGGCCACCATGTCAGAGGTCAAGGTTGGTAACGGCCTGGCCGACGGCGTCGACTGTGGCCCGATGATCACAGCGAAGGCGGTCGAGAACATGCACTCGCTGGTTCAAGCCGCACTAGCAAATGGCGCAACCACAGAGCTCGGCGGCAAACCAATTGAGGGTCCTGGTTTCTTTTATGAGCCGACTGTGCTCGGCAATGTCGCCCATCATTCGCCGATCGCTGGTGCAGAGATTTTCGGCCCGATCGCTCCCGTAATTTCTTTTACTGATACCGACCAGATGATCGACGAAGCCAATGACACTGAGTTGGGGCTGGCCGCATACGTGTACACCGAAGACTTACGGCGCGGTCTGCAGGTTAGTGAGCGATTGCAGAGCGGCATGGTTGGTCTGAATCGCGGTGCAATGTCTGACCCGGCAGCGCCCTTTGGCGGGATGAAGCAATCAGGTCTTGGTCGAGAAGGCGCCAGCGAAGGAATCTACGAGTTCTGCGAAACTCAGTACATCGCTGCCAATTGGTAACACCCGCAACCTGACGTAAATAATTGTGTAATCCCTGATGACCTCGAGTGGGGCTGTGGTTCGGTCGCGTCGCAGACGGGGCATAGCTGGGGCCCATGAGGATAGGAAATTTTCGTGCCCATTTTCGTGCGACCCATGGACATGCCCTTTTGGGTTGGTTTAGGGGATGCCGACCATTTCGGTTGTTGAGCGGAAGCTGAGTTGGGCCTCGTGGTCGATGAACTGTTCGATGCCGTCGCTCTCGTAAATGTCGAGGTAGGTGCGTAGCGCTTCCTTGTTAGGGAAGTACAACTCGGCCATGCCGACGTAAGGATCGATTGCGGGCTCGATGCTGTGACTGATTACGTAACGGGATCCACCCACCTGTTCCATGACGTTAGCCACGTTGGGCGCATGGATGTTGAGCCAGTGAGCGAAGAGGTCGTCAACGTTTGTGTCGGCCCTGGCGGTCAGCAACGTCGTGACTTTCAGAAAGCCAGAGCGAGTACATGGGTATGGGTCGTTCAACGTGTTGGGAACATGTGACAGAGTGCCGTCGACGATGACATATTCGGTTGTCGGCCATGCGACATAGGGCTTGGCCTTTTGTTGGAAAGTATCTCGGGGCTCGGTGCCGTGGGCCTCTGTGGCCCGGGGCAACGGCTTGTCCCACCAGAGTTGAGCGATCCCATCCCACACCTGCTCACCCGATGGAACCGGGTTGTAGAGCGTCGCTATGTACCTGGTTGCGTGAGGTTGGCCCTTGTCGGCTGCACGATGCTGGCTGGCGATGACGTCGGGCATGTGATTGGCGAACCAATTGGCGATGAGTTCCTCACGGGTCGCCTCCGGCCTGCGGCCGATCAGAAACTGCATTTTTACGCCAGGTGTTGCCGTGATATCCATTTTCTCCCCTACTTCTGTCAGATCTTTGCACGAACGGGCGGGCCAGCGTCTTTCGTAGCTGGCATGTCTGCCCTGCTCAACCAGGTCTCGTTGCCCTGAAGTGCCTCGCCGTTTAGCTGAGTTGGTCATGAGGACTCGTGGCTACAGCGACATCTTGCGAGCTGTCAAGGCCGTTGGTCGCAGCGATATCTAGGTCGGATTGCCCCGACGAACCAACAGCTGGTGGGCCTGAAGCTAGGGACAACGGGTGCTGTGGTGCAGACTGGGGGTCATGGCTGCACCTTTGATGGATCGATATCCAGCGATCAGCGACCTGGAAGCGCGTGCCCGCAAGCGGATGCCCTTCTTCAGTTGGGAATACCTGGCGAGTGGCACTGGCGCAGATCAGGCCGTGCAACGCAATGAGGACGCACTTGCGGAGATCACGCTGGTGCCCCAGTTACTCAAGGGCGAGTTTGACCCATCGGTCGAGACTGAGCTATTCGGTGTCACCTATTCGGCTCCCATTGGGATTGCTCCTGTCGGCCTGACTGGCTTGATCTGGCCTGGCGCCGATGCTGCACTCGCAGCTGCTGCTGCAGATCGCCGCATTCCGTATTGCATGAGCACGGTGTCAACGACTCGGCCCGAAGATGCCGGACCGGCTTCCGACGGCATGGGCTGGTTCCAGCTCTATCCGCCACGCCAACCCGAGATGCGCGCCGACCTGATCAGGCGGGCTAGAGAATCAGGCTTCACCACGCTAGTTGTGACGGCCGATGTGCCGGCTCGCAGCCGACGCGAACGTCAGGTCAAAGCCCAGATTCGCGTTCCTCCTAAGATCGGGCCGAAGTTGTTAGCGCAGTCGGCTATAAACCCGTCTTGGTCCATGGGCGTGCTGCGTAATGGTTTGCCTCGATTCCGCACCCTCGAGAAATACGTCGACAAGGCGACCATGCAACACATCGCTGGCTTTGTCGGAGCGAGCCTGGGCGGCACGTTGTCCTACGACTACCTGTCCGAGGTCCGTGACGAGTGGCGTGGCCCACTCGTCGTCAAGGGCATCCTCGACGCCGATGATGCAGAGCGATGTCTTGATCGCGGGGCCGATGCCATCTGGGTGTCGAACCATGGTGGGCGTCAACTCGATGGTTCGCTCGCTGCTATCCATGCCCTGCCCGCGATCCTTGAGCGGGTCAACGGCCGGGCGCCAGTGATCTTCGATAGTGGTATCCGTTCGGGTCTCGATGTTGCTCGAGCCCTAGCCATGGGTGCCGACTTCGTCTTCGCTGGTCGTGCGTTTTTGTTCGGTGTTGCAGCACTCGGGAAGCGAGGTGCCGGGCATGCCTACGACGTTCTCGCCGATGAACTCGTCAATGTCATGGCCCAGACGGGGTGTCGTCAACTCAACGAACTGCCACTGCGTCTACATAGCTAAACCACGCCGTTGCTAATGCAGCGGTGAAGTCACGCTTGGCCCATGGTTGAGATACCGAGGGTGGCTGTCGTCATTCATATGGCCAGGAGCCCGAACAAGATTCAGGGAATGCGGCAGCGTCAGCCAGGGCCGTTTTTGGTGAGCCTGGGGGAAATTTGCGAAAGTGAACTGCCTCTAGAGCTCCGCGGCCAGGCCAGCGGGACGTACCTCAACGATGAGGTCGCCGGGCTCGACAGCGGCCGATGGGGGTACGACTACTCGGGTGACGGTGCCACCAATCGAAACCGAGATTGCTGATTCCATCTTCATGGCTTCGATCACAGCGACCGAATCACCAGCCTCAACTACGTCGCCGGGGGTCACGGTTACGTTGACCACGCCCCGGAACGGGGCGGGGATATGACCGGGGTTCTGAGGATTAGCTTTTTCGCTCTCAATCACATTGGACGAAACGGCACGGTCGCGCACATCGATGGGACGGAATTGGCCGTTCAGTCGGAAGACGACGGAGCGGATGCCGTCGTTGTTGGGCTCACCAATGGCTTCGAGCCCAACGAGCACTTTCACGCCTGGGCGAAGTTCGACGGAGCGATCCTCCTGGTTCAGATCTAGGCCGTACCAGAAGATGCGTGACGGCAGCACGGCCAAATTTCCATAACGAGCGGACTGCTCTTCATGATTGGCTGCAGGGCCAGGTAGTAGCAGGCGGTTGAGTACCTTACGGACATCGTCGCCCTGAAGCGCTTCCTCGTCGGCGGGGTCGAGTCCGGCCGGGGTTGGCGTATAGACGCGGCCAACGAGTGCCCTGGTGCGGAATGGCTCTGGGAAACCCGCCGGCGGGGTGCCAAGCTCACCGTGCAAGAACTTGATGACGCTCTCGGGAAGGTCGACGGATCCGGGATCGTTCTCAAGTTGCTCGGGTGTCACGCCAGAGGCAACCAGATGCAACGCTAGGTCGCCAACTACCTTGGAACTTGGTGTCACCTTGATCGGCCGACCGAGGAGCACATTGCATGCTGCGTAGAGATCCTCGACTGCTTCGAATCGATCGCCAAGACCAAGAGCGATTGCTTGTTGGCGAAGGTTTGACAGCTGCCCGCCGGGAATCTCGTGCTTGTAGACGGTGCCAGTCGGCGATGTCAGGCCAGCTTCGAAGGGCTTGTACAACGCACGCACGGCTGCCCAGTACGGCTCAAGTTGACCAACAGCGTCGAGTGACAGGCCTGTATCGCGCTCGGTGTGTTCGGTCGCAGCGATAATGGCTGATAACGACGGTTGGCTGGTCATGCCAGACAACGGGGGAGCGGCACCGTCGACTGCGTCGACGCCCGCATCGACTGCTGCAACATAGGTAGCGAGTTGGCCACCCGAGGTGTCATGGCTGTGTAGATGCACGGGCGTGTCAAACCGTTCTCGCAGGGCATCGACCAACTTGCTCGCAGCGGGGGCCCGCAACAGTCCAGCCATGTCCTTGACACACAGGATGTGAGCGCCGACCTCGACGAGCTTGTCGGCTACGCCCAAGTAGTAGTCGAGCGTGTACAGATCTTCTCCAGGGTCCGTCATATTACCCGAGTAGCAGATCGTGCCTTCAGCAACGGCGCCGACTTCGGTGGCAGCTTCGATCGCTGGGCGCATCTGTTCGATGTCGTTGAAGGCATCGAACACGCGGAAGATGTCCACACCGGTGCGATGGGCCTCGGCGACGAACGTACGAGCGACGATGTCGGGATAGGGCGAATACCCAACGGTGTTGCGCCCACGGATGAGCATCTGCAGGCAAATGTTGGGTGCTGCTACGCGAAGCGCCTCAAGCCGCTTCCAAGGATCTTCGTGCAGGAACCGCAAGGCCACGTCGAAAGTTGCGCCACCCCAGCATTCCAAGCTCAGTAGCTGCGGCGACGCATGGGCGATGGCCTCGGCGCCACGGGTCAGATCGATGCTGCGTACTCGAGTGGCCAGAATGGACTGATGCGCATCGCGCAGGGTCGTGTCGGTGACAGCGAGTGCGGACTGGTTACGCAACGATGCCGCAAAGCCTGCGGGGCCGAGGCGGTCAAGCAGTTGCTTGCTGCCCTCGGGTGGGGCACCAACAACTTCTGGCAACTTCGTGTGTGGGTCGAGCTCAGTTGGCGCTCGGCCATGGGGGCGATTGACCGTGATGTCGCCTAGATACCGCAATAGTCGAGTTGACCGATCGGCACCAACCGACGCGGCGGTAAGTTCAGGGCGCTCATCGATGAAGGTAGTGGTGACGCTGCCTGAGCAGAAGTCGTTGTTGGCCAGAACAGCCTGAAGGAAGGCCAGATTGGTCGCCACCCCGCGGACCCGGAACTCGGCTAATGACCGCTCTGCTCGTCGGACAGCATCATCGAAGGATCGGCCGCGACAGGTCAACTTCACGATGAGTGAGTCAAAGTACGGGGTGATCTCATGACCCACAAAACCGCCACTGCCGTCGAGGCGGACACCGGCACCACCGGGTGTGCGGTAGGCGAGCAGGCGTCCTGTGTCGGGCCGGAAGTCATTGGCAGGGTCTTCGGCGGTGATGCGACACTGCAGAGCGAAGCCCCGCAGCACGATCGACTCTTGGTCCAGACCCAGATCAGCGAGCGTCTCGCCCGCTGCGATCCGCAACTGTGCTTCGACGAGGTCAACATCGGTCACTTCTTCGGTGACGGTGTGCTCGACCTGGATACGAGGGTTCATCTCGATGAACACGTGGCGACCGGCCTTGTCGACCAGGAACTCGATGGTGCCAGCGTTTACATAGTTGATGTGATGAGCGAACGTGACCGCATCGCTGGTCAGTGCGTCTCGCTGTGCTGCCGTCAGGTTGGGGGCAGGAGCAATCTCGACGACCTTTTGGAAACGCCGCTGGACCGAACAGTCGCGCTCGTAGAGATGAATGATGTTGCCAGCCGTATCGCCGAGAACCTGGACTTCGATGTGGCGGACGTCGGTCATTGCCTCTTCGAGGAAGACGGTGTCGTCGCCAAAGGCGCTCAACGATTCACGCATGGCGGCGTCGACGGCCTCGGACAAGTCGGCAGGGTTCTCGACGCGACGCATGCCGCGGCCGCCGCCACCTGCGGCTGCCTTGACGAATAGCGGGAAGCCAATCGCTTCACTGAATGCAACTAGATCGCTCTCGGGTGTCAGTGCTGGGGATTGCTGCAGCACGGGAAGGCCGGCGTCCTCGGCTGCGTCTCGGGCCCGTTGCTTGTTGCCGGTCAGTTCGAGTGCTCGGACCGATGGGCCAACGAACGTGAGGCCAGCCTGGATGCATGCTTCAGCAAAGTCAGGGCTCTCGCTGAGGAAGCCGTAGCCAGGGTAAATCGCGTCGGCGCCAGCTTCTTTAGCAGCCGCAACGATGGCAGCCGGGTCGAGGTATGCGCGAACAGGGTGGCCTGGTTCCCCGATCTGATATGCCTCGTCAGCCTTCAAACGGTGCAGGCTGTTGCGGTCCTCGAACGTATGAATAGCAACCGTTCGGATGTCGAGCTGGTGGGCGGCTCGGAAGGCCCTAATCGCAATCTCGCCACGGTTTGCAACTAGCAATGTTTTCATGTGTGCAGTGTGGCATTAATCGTGAGGCCTGACGCCAGCTTCGGCGCCGTGATCAATCGCTTCTGACCCTGAACGTGGAATAAGGGTCGGACTCAAGACGGTCGGCTGCTGGAGTTACCGTGGTTGTAGCAACGGTCAAATCCAAGATGAGCAAGGTGAAACTGGTTTGGGCCTCGAGCTAGCTCAGGAGTTGGCGGCCGACGAGCGCTAGGCCACCAATGAGTGCAATGGTGAGCACTAGCGGGCGGAACCATGGCCGGCTCAGGTGTGGGCGAACCCAGCGGCTCGCGATGAGTCCAGCAACCACGCCGGGCATCAGCCAGGCGAGCAGCCCAAACTCTTCACTTCCAAAGTTTCCCGTGGTGAGCAGCGTCAAGAAACCGACTGACGTAACCGACAAGATGAGTAACGATGCCGTGGGACGCATCATCGACGGTTTCATGTCGGAGTAGACGCAGACGAGCGGGGGGCCGGGCAGCGCTGCTGTTAAGGAAGAGAAGGCGCATACAGCGCCGGCGACGGTTTCCGAGCGAGGCGTGCGCGACAAGTCCCACCCGGCCAACAACAGTGCGGCGGCCACAGCAGTGAGTGATCCGACCATGATCGCTAGCAGTTTGTCCGACATCATCTCGAGGACGAGCAATGCGCCGACGACGCCGACAGGCACGCCGTATAGGCCGCGCTTCCAGGCTTGTAAATCAGCTTGGTGGTACTCGACGAGAACGTGGCGGATGCCGACGACCTGTCCAGCGAGAAGCAGCGGTCCAGGTGCAAAGGCAGGGTCGATAGCTACGAGAGCAGGCGCGGCGACCAGACCAAGACCAATGCCGATCGAGCCATGCACGATGGACCCAGCCATAGATAGCCCGATGATGATTGCGATCTCGACGCCCGTCACAATTGCAACGTTACTTGGCTTTGGGAGGCAGGTTCGACCACTCGTGGCCTCGGACGTGTTCTCAGCTGGACTCGTGCGACGCCTGAGAGCCTTCGCCTTTTCATTGGCGTGCCGTTGCGGTTTTTGCCCTGATGAGTCGTGGGCGGGACGCCCTGACATGGGTAGCGCAACCCCCCGGGTCCTGCTTCGGCTTGTTGTCGAGATCTGGATCGTTGACGGGCGTGGCACTAGGTTGTCAGCATGGATTTGGGAATAAGTGGAAAACGGGCTGTTGTGGCCGCTTCAACTTCGGGCCTTGGCCTAGCGACAGCGGTAGCGCTTGCTGATGCAGGCTGCACTGTTGTCATCAATGGTCGAACCGAAGACCGTTTGGCCGAGACAGTGCCCAAGGTCCGGGGGTCTATCGCTATCGCTGGGGACATGTCGACACACGCGGGTGCCGAAACGTTCATCGATGCGGCCGCCGATGCGTTGGGCGGCATCGACATTCTTGTCACCAATGCGGGTGGACCACCGCGGGGCAACTTCGCTGAGACCGACATAGCGGACTATGCAGCTGCCCTTGAAATGAACCTTGTCTCTATGGCGGCCCTGTGCAAGAAGGTCGTGCCAGGTATGCAAGCCCAACATTGGGGGCGAATCGTCGCGATCACGTCGAGCTCGGTGCACACACCGATGCCCAATCTGATCTTGTCGAACACCGCCCGATCGGGACTGACCTCATTGCTGAAGACCCTGGCGCTCGAGGTTGTCGGCGATGGCATCACGGTCAATACCGCTCAACCAGGGTTGCATCTAACTCCTCGAGTGACGGAGATCTTGGAGGGCAACCTGGACGACATGGCAGCGATGCAGCCAACGGGCCGTATCGGTGACGCCACCGACTTTGGTCAGGTTGTTGCCTTCTTATGTTCCGAACAAGCCAACTACATCACCGGCGTCTCGATTCCCGTCGACGGCGGCCGATTCACCCAGCTCCAGTAACCAGCCGATAGGTGCATCGAAGGTCAGACCCTCGATATCTACATCATCTACATCATCTGTGTCAGACACAGATGATGTAAGACACAGATGATGCTGGTCGAAAGACAGGGTGTCGATCGTGTGGTTGATTACTCAGTTCTTGAGCGGCAAAGCTGTGTCCTAGATTGGGATCAGTGTCCTGTTATGTCGTGCTGAACGTCCATAATTTCGCTGCCGTGACCCTAAACCCTGACCACGAACGAACCTGGATCCCTTGTCGCAACAAAGGTGCCTCGGCCGCATCGTTGAACGTATTGGGTGGTGAGTTGTTGGCTTGCGCTGAACAGCGAAGGCATCTCTGATCTAGGTTGGGGCACTGGGGGTATGCAAATGGCAACACATGATCTGGTAATTCGTGGCGGCAGAGTTGTCGACGGAAGTGGTGACGAAGCACGCACCGCCGACGTGGCGATCGATGGCCAGACCATCGTGGAGGTAGGCAAGGTTTCTGGCCAAGGAGCCAGGGAGATCGATGCGACAGGAGCGTTGGTGACACCTGGCTTCGTCGATATCCATACGCATTACGACGGACAGGCGACATGGGACAACCATCTCGCTCCGTCCTCCTGGCACGGCGTCACGACAGTCATTATGGGCAACTGCGGTGTTGGTTTCGCACCGGTCCACAACGCCGATCATGATCAGCTCATCGAGTTAATGGAAGGCGTCGAAGACATCCCCGGCGCGGCACTGCATGAGGGGCTTGCGTGGAACTGGAATAGCTTTGCCGAGTATCTCGATGCGGTAGAAGCCGTTCCACACGACATCGACTGTGGTGCCCAGGTTCCACACGGCGCCCTGCGACTCCACGTTATGGGCCAGCGTGGCGCAAACCGAGAGCCTGCTACTGCCGAAGACATTGGCGAGATGGCGCACTTGGCTCGCCAAGCCATCGAGGCTGGTGGCGTTGGCTTCACTACCTCACGAACAGCAAACCACCGCACGAGCAAGGGTGAGCTTACACCGACACTCACTGCTGAAGCCGACGAGCTGATTGGTATCGCCGAAGGCGTCGGTGCTGCAGGCCGAGGCGTGCTCCAGGTGGTCAGCGATCATCTCGATGGTGATCATGAGTTCGACATGCTGCGCAAGATGGCCGCACGGTCGGGTCGCCCTTTGTCGGTCTCGCTTGTTGCAACGCCCGTCCTGCCCGACTGGCACCGTATGGCGCTGCGCCATATCGAAGCCGCCAACGAAGCTGGTCTCCGGGTACGTGGCCAGGTTGCGCCACGGCCTGTCGGCTTGATCCTGGGTCTTGATCTCACGCTCAACCCGTTCATGAAGACGAAAGTGTGGGCCGGTATTACTGATCTATCGCTCGCCGACAAGGTGGCTGCACTTCGTAATCCAGAGACTCGAGTAGCGATCCTGGACGAAATGGGTGGCCCTCGCAGCACACTGCTCGGCGCCAAGCTTGTCGCCAAGTTCAACATCATGTTTGAACTCAGCGATCCACCAAATTATGAGCCGAATCTTGCCGACAGCCTGGCAGCACGCGCTGCGGCCGCTGGGACGACACCCGAGGCGTTGGCCCTCGACATCCTCCTGGCTGACGATGGCCAGGGCATGTTGTATGTGCCCTTTGCCAACTATCTCGACGGCAGCCTCGATGTTGTCGAAGAGATGTTGAAGCACCCGCTGACGATTCCCGGGCTCGGCGACGGCGGGGCGCACGTCGGCACGATCTGCGACGGCAGTTTCTCAACCACATTGTTGACTCACTGGGGCCGAGACCGGTCCTATGGTCGGATCCCTGTTGAACAGCTCATCAAGCAGCACTGTCAGGACACGGCTGCTGCCGTGGGGCTGAGGGACCGGGGTCAGTTACTTCCCGGGCTTCGCGCCGATGTGAACGTCATTGACTTCGAGAACCTGCAGGCGCTGCGACCCGAGATCCATCATGATCTCCCTGCTGGTGGTCGTCGGCTTTTGCAGCGGGCCACTGGCTATGTCCACACCATCTGCGCAGGCCAAGAGATCTACAACAATGGGGTTGCGACCGGAGCATTACCAGGTCGACTAATCCGCCACGCCGGCTAGCTAGAAGACTGGTCCCCTTGGACATCCACCTGTTCTTTAATCCAGCGGCAGCAGCGGCTACTGGGTACTCGGCCATGCGGCTTGGCGCGACGCTGGCGACCTTCGGCACGCTTGGTGCTCAGGTCGTTTTACATCGACCTGATTCGGCCGAATCGGCACGCTCTCAGATGCACGAACTCGCTGGTGAAGCGGAACGGATCGTCGTTGTTGGCGGCGATGGCATGGTGCATCAGGCAGCGAACGCGCTCGTTGGAAGCACGACGGTTCTCGGGATTATCTCTGCCGGGACTGGTAACGATGCCGTGAGGTCTTTGGGGCTATCGAACGACGTTGACGACGCGTGCCGGGCGGCCCTCCGAGATCCAGTGCCGATTGATCTGATCGACTCATCGGCAGGTGTCTCGGTGACTGTCGCTACAGCGGGGTTCAGCGTGTCGGTTAATGACCGTGCGAACGAAATGAAGCGAATCAAGGGCGGAGCGAAGTACACGGTTTCGTCGTTGGTCGAATTGCCGAAGCTTCGTCGATACCGGCTGACAATGACTCTTGATGGCGTCGAGCATGAGATCGAGCCCAACCTGATCGCGATTGCGAACACGCCCTACTTCGGTGGCGGTATGAAGATCGCCCCCGAGGCTCAGGTAAACGATGGTCAACTCGATGTCGTGGTGATTGGGCCGGCACCACGGCTGGCTTTTGCGGCGGTGTTGCCCACAGTGTTCAGCGGCCGCCATACTCGGAGTCGTTATGTGACGGTGCACCGAGCGAGCAAGGTCGAACTCGCCGGGGCCGACATGGATCTACGGGCCGACGGTGAGAGTTACGGCAGCGTTCCCATGACTTTGACTGTTCGAGAGCAGGCACTTCTTGTCGCAGGCGTGACTGCTTCCTGCTAGCGATTTTTCGGCGGTGGCATGAGATCTGTGCGGCACAGTCTCGACATTTTCGAAGGTCTTACCTCGGAACTTAGACGTAGCAGGAGTGTTCGCGGGTAGGCCCGAGCGGCCTCATTGGCGAAGCCGACGAAGAGTGAAACGATCGCCGTGGAGGCAGATGTTCTCGCGATTGTCAGCACCAACCGCAGGCACACCTATGTTGTGGGCGCGTACGAGACCCACCAGGTTCAGGAGCTGTGTAGTGCGTTGCTAACCCGAACTGCTTTGGGGTCGATGTGATGGCCCACAGAGCTGATCCAGTCGCCGGTGTCGAATCGTTCGAAGCTCAGAATTACCCGAGCATTATTCTCGTAATCGAAGTACGCGTAACAGCCGCTACCGAACTGGCCAGAATCGTCGATTCGTTGCATTTTCCCGGCGGTGCGGTAGTTGGCCTGACCAGACTCAGTGACTCGATAGCTGGTCCCTTCGAACATGATCACGTCGGGTCCTGGTTCAACATCCAACTGGCGAGGTTCGAACGCGGCCAGCTTCATGCCACGGTCAGGCTCTACACCGAAGCGCCACCATTGGCCAGCGGCGTGTTCGGCTAGGTAGTCCTGCCACAAGACACCATCGTGCTCAAAGCTGATGACGCCGAAGATTACGCTGTCGGTTCCCTGGTAGGAAAGCGTCGTGCCAACGCCAAGATTGCCGGGGTAGAAGTTCGCAAGCGACACTGTCTCTGTCGCCTTCGCTTCCTTCTCGACGATCAGATCCTCGAGCGTGGTCTGGACGACTGGTTGAGGGGCTATGTCGCCAAGTGGTCCTATCGACGCAGTGAGCGAAGCGGCCTGCTGCGCGGCTTGGAGCTCTTGGGGCAGCGTGAATCCAACGACCTCGTCTTTGCGGTTCGCGATCAACAAGGTCGTAATGATGCCGAGCAAAAGCGTTGCGGCCAGCAGGCCGAGGAACACGGTCACGAAGTCTCCATTGAACTATCGAACCCTTACATCATGCCCAGTGATGGAGGGGCCGCCTACCTCATATGTCATATGGAATATCTTGTTGGGTGAGGGTGTCATGGGAAGCACTGCACTGGTGGGTGTAGACGTTATGGCTGCCGCTCAAGATCTGTGAGACGACACGGGCGAGGATCGGGCCGTCACCCTGGCGCTGTCGTTGCCAATAGTTAACCAACTCGCTTATGGCCTAGCCCGGGCTGCCCTTGTGCCGGCTCAAGCCCCTGCTAGTTGACTGAACGGGCCCTTCAGCGAAACGTTGTTCAGTGTCGTGATCATCGTGATGGCTCTGTGCGTCCACAGAGCGGTGCTAATCCCAAGCGAGGTGCAGGGTGGTCGGGCCTCGGAAGGTGACGTTTGGAGAGTAGGACTCACTCTGGTCTTCGACCAGCCGTAACGAAGGGATCCGGTCAGCGAGTATCTCGGTCATGACCTGGGTTTCGAACTTTGCGAACCGGGCGCCAAGGCAGTAGTGGACACCCTTACCGAACGAAATATTCTGAGCAGCATTAGGGCGGTGAATGTCGAACTCGTTGGGGTTCTCGAAGATGTCAGCCTGTCGATTCGCCGACGCAAAATTCATGAAGATGGCCGTGCCGGCTGGGACGTCATACCCGCCAACGGTGGTGTCAACTGTGGTTAGGCGTCGCCACGAGATCTGGCTTGAGTTGAAGCGCATGACCTCTTCGACCGCGTTCGGGATCAGCGTCGGATCGGCACATATTTCGGTCCAGACATCGCGCCGGGGGAGGAGGCACTGCAACGTGTTGCAGATAGCTGACGTCACCGCTTCGTGGCCAGCGAACGACAACCCGTAGACCACCGACTCGACTTCACGGTAGGTGATGTCATCGGGATTCTCTTCGTGGGCAGTGATTAGCTCACTGGTGAAGTCATCGCCCCGATTGGCCTGTTTCGATGCGGTGAACTCTCGGCAATATCGCCAGTAGGCAAGCATCTGTTCGGCGATCTCGGTCTGCTGGGCGCCCGTCGGGCGTCCCCAAGAGAATGCCTTGCGGTCCCCACACCATTGCTTCAGCAGTTCGTCATCAGCTTCGGGGAAGCCGATGAAGCGGAACACGGTTTCGCCCGGCAGCGGGAATGCGAATGCGTCTACGAATTCGGCCGAAGAACCAGCCGCCAACATCGCATCGATGAGTTGGTTGCCACGGCGGCGCATAAACGGCTCGAGCGTCTTGATGCGCTTGTTCGAGAAACCTTGGCGCGTGTATTTGCGGATACGTCCATGGTCCGGCTCGGGTCGATTTGACATGACAGCAACGGGGTTGAAGTCCTCGGCACTGAGCACCTGTTGTGCTTCGGGCGCCAGCGGAAATACGGGGTCCTGCACGTTCACCGAGGCGAAAGTTTCGTGATCGTTGAAGATGCGTTCGATTTCTTCCATTTCGGTGACAACGAGATAGTTGAGTTCTTCGGCGTAGAACACCGGGTGAGCGTCGCGCAAGTGACTCGCGATTGCATATGGCTCAGCCAGATAGTCCTCGTTCAACGGACTCCAACTGGCGTGCATTGGACAGCCCACAGGCGGTGGGGGAGTTTCGAGTCGTTCCTGATGGTATTTATCGCCAGCCATAGGTCTTTCCTAATTGTTCTTGAACGAATCGGCAAGTGCTTTGGTGTGTTTCGCCAGCATGCTGGTGTCAACCCCGACTGCGACGAAGTTGGCGCCAGCATCGCGGTATTCGCGAGCAAGGGTGGGGTTCACGCTGAGCACGCCTGCCGGCTTGCCAGCTGCTCGTACTGCTGTGATTGAGGCAACGACCGCTTCCCGGACGTCGGGGTGTGTTGCATCGCCGATGTGGCCAAGAGCAGCGCCGAGGTCTGATGGCCCGATGAACACGCCGTCCACGCCATCGACGCGTGCTATGTCCATGAGGTTCTTCACGCCCTTGATCGTTTCGACCTGGACGAGCACGCACATCTCATCATTGGCCTGGCGGTAGTAATCGTCGATGCGTCCCCAGCGTGCGGCCCGAGCGCTGGCTACGCCTCGGATTCCTTGCGGGGGATATAGCACCGCTCGAACCATCTCTTCGGCCTGCTCGGCGGTGTCGATCATTGGTACCAGGATTGTTTGTGCCCCTAGGTCGAGGTACTGCTTAATGATCACAGCATCGGCTCGTGGCGGTCGAATCACGGCGCTCACGGGGTAGCCATTGACCGCCTGCAGTTGGGCCAACAAGGTACGTAAATCGTTAGGGGAGTGTTCGGCGTCGATCATCAGCCAGTCGAAACCAGCGCCGGCGCTGATCTCGGCTGCAACCGGGTCGGCGAGGCTGATCCACATGCCGTATTGAACGGCGGGCTCCACTAGTCGTCGCTTAAATTGATTCACTGGTATGTCGGACATCAGGTGAACTCCAGACCGAAGGCACCCATTGGGCCGTAGTCAAAGTGGAAGTCGTCGCCCGGCCGAATATCGATCGGACGGGTAAACGAGCCGGCCAGTATGACCTGGCCTTTCTCGAGCGTGAGTCCTTGCTCGTGGTATCGGCGGGCGAGCCAGGCGATACCCCTGGCAGGATGTCCGAGCACGCCAGCAGCAACTCCTGTCTCTTCGATGACGCCATTGCGGCTGCCCAATGCGCTGACCCAGCGCAGGTCGATATCGCGAGGAGCGACTTGGTCGAGGCCCATGATGATGCCTGCGTTAGCCGCGTTATCAGCGATGGTGTCGACAACGGTGCGCGTGCGCCCACTGTCGGGATCGCGTCGATAGGAACGAGCTGCGATTAGCTCGATGGCGGGCACGACGTACTGGGTAGCGTCCAGGATGTCGTCAACGGATAGGTCGGCGCCACTGAGATCATTTGCGAGAACGAAGGCTAATTCGACCTCGAGCTTCGGGTCGCAGAAGCCGGCCGCTGTCAGTTGGGTGTCGGGGCCAAACACCATCTTGTCGGTCAGGAAGCCAGAGTCTGGGGTGGTGATATTCATGGAGGCTTGCATCGCTCGGCTCGTAAGTCCGATCTTGTGGCCAATGAGTGCTTCACCCCGGGCGAGCTTAATTTCTTGCCAAGCAGCTTGGATGACGTACGCGTCATCGATAGTTAGGTCGGGATATTCGCCGGTCGTTTGGCGCATTTGCGTGGCGTCGATCTCGGCCTGGTCGAGCAGCGCGGCTTCGGCAGCGGCGGCTTCAGGACTGATCATTGGTTGTCTCCTAATGGCCTGAGGCCTGGTGCCTGCACAATACGGTTGGTCTTGTCACGCAGGTCGGCGAGTTGACGCAGTAATCGCTGTAGCGCCTTGTCGCCGAATGCTTCTTCGATTTGGTTGTAAATCGCTTCGCTCTCGGGAGCCACCAAGGCCACCAAGTCATGCCCAGTGATCGTGAGCGATATCTCGGCTCGGCGTTGGTCGGTTGCGACGAGGGATCGGCGCACGAGTTGGCGTCCTTCAAGGTCTCGCAGGATCCGAGACAAGCTCGGCGCAAGTAGGAAGGTCGCGTCGACGATGGCCCCGACCTCGATTGGTTCGGGAGTAGCGGAGAGGGCTCGCAACACTCGCCACTGTTGTTCGGTCAGATCGTGCTCGGCGAGCAGCGGACGGAAGAGCTGCATTGCAGCCTCTCGAGTTTGCAGCAGCACCATGGGTAACGACGCCGAGAAGTCCCGCATGGCGATTAGCCCGTCGCCGTCGATCCTGGCCTCGGCCGAAGATGTCATTGTGGTTCGGGGATCTGGAAGTCGGTTCCCTCGGGGAACGCGTCAGCGACCGTGTTGCGTAACACGCCAAGTTCAGGAACAGCGACCTCAACCACATCCCCAGGAACAAGCCATTTTGGCGGATCGAACCGGGCGCCAGCGCCAGTAGGGGTGCCTGAGAAGATGATGTCGCCGGGCCGCAGCCGCGTGAAGGTCGATAGATAGTGAATTTGGTAGTCGATCGAGTACTTCATGGTCGCTGGGGTGTCATCTTGGCGTAATTCGCCATTGACGTGAGTCGTCAGGTGCAGGTCTTCGAAGTCGCCGATCTCATCGATCGAGACCAGGTGCGGACCGATCGACCCGGTCGATTCCCAGTTCTTTCCCTGGGTCACGTTGAACTTGGCGTGACGGACCCAATCACGAATCGTGCCCTCATTGCCCAGTGACAGTCCTGCGATATGGCTGCGGGCTTCGCTGACCGGGATGCGCCGACCGGGCTTACCGATTATGACGACGATCTCACCCTCGTAGTCGAGTTGCGGGCTTTCAGGCGGGCGAATGACATCGCGTTCATGGCCGGTGAACGAATCAGGAAAGCGCACAAAGACCGAAGGCCAGGCGGCGTCGCTCTTGTCCTCGTACTCGGCGCTGCGGCCGCCGTAGTTCACGCCGATGCAAAAGATCTTCTGCGGCCAGGGGAGCAGTCGTTCGTAGGTGATGTCGGTCACGGCATGGTCGGCTGGCTCATCGGCGAACTCGCGTGCTTCTTCGATGCGCATATGGCCTACGAGTTGACCCAGGTCGCTGATGCCCTTGATGCGCTGCGACCCAGCGCTGCCAAGTTCGATCACACCTTGGCCGTCGGCGGTGAGCATGCCGAAACCGGGTGCATTGCCGGCCGTATACGAAACGAACCTCATGCGGCCATTTTGGTAATCGCGGCTTCTGTTCGTTCAGGCCGTTCTGTGGATGCGACTTGCTGTTGCATGATGGACACCACTTCTAAAGATTCCGTTGCGTTGAGATAGTACACATGTTAAACATCTAGGGCAAGGGGAAGTTCCCACCTGCCAAACACGATTGCGAGAAGCCGTGCCGCACATCACGATTGAGTACTCAGCCAATGTTGCTGAGCACCACGACATTGATGCGCTGGTGGAGACTGTCCACACAGCAGCGCTCAGTCACGGGTTGCCACCCGTCGATGCATTGCGCACCAGGGCAGCGGTGCGCGTTCACTATCTGATTGCTGACGGATCTGAACCGGAAACGTTTGCGTTTATAGCTATTGCTGTTCGCATCGGTCCCGGTCGCGACGCGACCTCTAAATCGACCTTCATCGAGACGGTGCTCGACGCCGCTGAGGCGTTCATCGGCGGCGTTTGCTGTCCACTGTCGATCGCATGGTCGATTGAACTCAATGAGATCGACCCCGAGTTTCGGATCAACCGCAATTACGTCCGTCGTCATCTGAATTCGCTGAAAGAAGAAACGTAATGGCTAATGCCACAACATACGAAGACAATCTGGCTGCAGCCACTGGTTATCTCGCCCGTTTCGCCAATGCGCCGCTACCCCACCTCATCGGGGGAGAGGCGATGCTGTCAGTGTCGGGTGAGACCTTCGCGAACCAGTCGCCAATCGACGGCCGTCATCTCGGTGATGTTTCGTCGGGCGACGCAGCCGACATCGATGCGGCCGCCAAAGCCGCGGTGCGGGGATTTGGCGTGTGGAGCGCCATGTCCGGCGCTGAACGCAAGGTTATCTTGCACAAGGTCGCTGACCTGATCGAAGAGAAGGCACACCAGATCGCGGTCACCGAATGCATCGATACTGGTCAGACGATGCGCTTCATGGGTCACGCCGCATTACGAGGCGCTGCGAACTTCCGCTTCTTTGCGGACCAGGCTCCAGCCGCCAATGATGGCCAGTCACTGCCAACTGCTGACCATGTGAACTACACGACTCGAGATCCAATCGGTCCGGTCGGGGTCATCACGCCATGGAACACCCCGTTTATGCTCAGCACGTGGAAGATTGCGCCGGCACTAGCTGCCGGATGCAGCGTTGTGCACAAGCCAGCGGAGTGGAGCCCGTTCACGGCGCACTTGCTGGCCGAGATAGCGCTCGAAGCTGGCCTGCCGCCAGGTGTTCTGAATGTCGTGCACGGTATGGGCGAGACCGCAGGCAAGAGCCTGACCGAACACCCCGACATTAAGGCCATCGCTTTCGTCGGTGAGTCATCGACCGGTTCGATGATTCAAGCACAAGGTGCGTCAACTCTGAAGCGAGTCCACTTCGAACTGGGTGGGAAGAACCCAGTCATCGTGTTCGACGATGCCGACATTGAACGTGCACTTGATGCGGTGATCTTCATGATCTACAGCCTGAACGGCGAGCGCTGTACGAGTTCGAGCCGGGTGTTGATCCAGTCGTCGATCTACGACGAGTTCACCGAGCGCCTGGCCGAGAAGATGAAGGGTGTGCCGGTTGGTCATCCACTTGATCCGTCATCGGTTATTGGCCCTCTCATCCATCCTCGCCATCATGAAAAGGTCTGCAGTTATCAGGACATCGCCAAGGAAGAAGGCGCAACAGTCATCTATGGAAACACTTGGGCTGATGCTCCCGAAGGCGGTAACTGGGTCACGCCGGTTTTGTATACCGGCGCCACCAACGAGATGCGCATTGCACAAGAAGAGATTTTTGGCCCAGCACTCACGGCGATCCCGTTCGAGGACGAGGCCGATGCAATCAAGATTGCAAACGACGTCGAGTACGGGCTCGCCGGCTATTTGTGGACTCGTGACGTTGGTCGGGCTCATCGGGTTGCGCATGCGCTTGAGGCTGGCATGATCTGGGTTAATTCCCAGAACGTGCGTCACCTTCCAACGCCGTTTGGTGGCACCAAGTCCAGCGGGATCGGGCGTGACGGTGGCGACTGGAGCTTCGAGTTCTATATGGAGACTAAGAACATCGCCATTGCGTTCGACACTCACGCCGTGCCGAAACTGGGCGGCTGAGGTTCACGATGAGTTTGTATTACGTGCAGAAGTTTCTCTATGAGTTAAACCGCGACGAGGGCAAGCAGCAGGCCTATATGGCTGATCGCGATGCTGCGATTGCAAGCTTTGAGTTAACCAATGAAGAACGGGCCGCGCTCACGGCCCCGGACATCGGCATGCTGTTTCACCTTGGTGTGAACGGGCAAATCTTGATGCACTTTGCGGCGCTCCACCAGATCGAATGGGCCGACTATCTCCAGCGCATGCGCGACGGGATCCAAGCGCACGGTCCGGTCCGAGAAGGTGTGTACGCCATGACCGGCTACGAAGGAACCGACGTACATGCCAAGAGCCTGGGCCAGGAGTGACCTTGAAAGTGAATGCCTTGGTCCAATCAACTAGCGCCGAAACAGGAGAGAGCTGATGCCACTTGTCTATGCAGGCGTGTGCAGTCACGCCCCCGGAATCACCGGGCGAGCCAACCAGGCCGACCCGACAGTCCGCGACGCGTTCTACGCATCGTTTGACCAGATGCGGCGCGATATCGAAGCCACCAAACCCGACGCGTTAGTCGTCATTGCTGCCGAACACTTCGCGAACTTCTTCATGGACAACATGCCCACTTTTGCTCTGGGCATGGCCGACTTCTACGACGGCCCCATCGAGGATGCTGGCTGGCTTGGCATCGACAAATTTCGTGCCCCTGGCAATCGAGATTTGTCCGAACGGCTGATCAAGGAAGTCATGCAGACCGTCGATGTCAGCTACGCCGAAGAATGGAAGTTCGACCATGGCATTGCTGTGCCTCTGCACTTCTTGACGCCGAACTTCGACCTGCCGATCATCCCGGCCAACATCAATTGCCAAGGGCCACCACTTAGCCCACTGTCGCGAGCGTGGGCGTTTGGCGAGGCGTTGCGCCGGGCGGCCGACGCGTTGCCCGAACGGATTGCACTAGTGGGTACCGGAGGGATCTCTCACTGGCCCGCCACACCGGACAGCGGCAAGATCAATGAACCCTGGGATCGTGACTTCCTGGATCGTTGGTGCCGTAACGACCGCGATGCATTGCTCGACTACGACGATGGCACGGTCTACACCGATGCTGGCCAAGGCGGGTTCGAGATCCGAACGTTCATCACGGTGAGCGGAGCGGCGGCGGGCGCCACGGGCACGGTGCATTTCTATGAGCCCATTCCGATCTTTGCTGTGGGGTGCACTGTGGCTAGTTACGATCTGGGAGCAACCGTGGGGGTTGCCCGGTTGATCTGATCCCCCAGGTCAAAGCGGGGTAGTCGTCGGCTGATTGTTCAAGATCTCGGCCGTTGCGGATGCAGTCGTTATTGAACATCTCCTAGGATGCCGTGATGCAGCCCGATCTCTCAGCGACCTACGACGCCGACACCATCAGTGACGTGGAAGGATTTTGGACCCGTCCCCATGCCGTCCGCGAAGGTGTGTTCCACCACTTGCGGCAACTCGATGGCATGTACTTCTCGAACGAACGAGCGTTAGAACTCGACGGTGAGGTATTGATCCCCCCAGGGCCTGGCTATTACTCGGTTGTTCGACACGCAGAGATCGTCGAGGCGAGCCGCAAGCCTGAACTTTTCTGTTCGGGGCACGGCAGCAACATCGCCGACCTCCCTCCTGAATTCAACGAGTTCTTCGGCAACATGATCAATATGGACGACCCGAAGCACGCTCGCATGCGGGGCATCGTGTCCCGGGCATTCACGCCCCGAGTCATTCAGCAGATCGAGGAGATCATTGCAGTTAAGGCTGCTCACATTGTCGCCTCGGTGGCGTCGAAGGGCGAATGCGACTTCGTCACAGAAATCGCTTCCCGGCTTCCACTCGCGATGATCTGTGACCTGATGGGTATCGCCGAGGATAAATACGACACCGTCTTCGAACAATCCAACATCATCTTGTCAAATGGCGACCCCGAATACATACCCGAGGGGTCGAACCCCGTCGAGGCGCTTTTGCTTGCGGGCGCAAGCCTTGCTGAGATCATGAAAGACCTGGCCGCTGAACGTCAGCAGAATCCAGCTGATGACCTGACTACCGCGTTGCTGAATGCCGAGTTTGATGGCGAGAAGCTGACCGACGAGGAGATCGGGTCGTTCTTCATCCTGCTGTGCGTTGCGGGGAACGAAACCACCCGCAACAGCATCAGTCATGGCATCAAGCTGCTCACCGACAATCCCGAACAGCGTGCGTTGCTTATGAGCGACCTCGATGCGTATATGCCCAACGCGGTCGAAGAGATCGTCCGCATGGCCTCGCCGGTGATGCACTTCCGCCGAACCGTAACCACCGACGGCACCATGCTCGGCAATCAAGAACTGAACGCAGGCGACAAGATTGTTCTTTGGTACGGGTCGGGTAATCGTGATGAATCGGTATTCGAAAACCCGCACGAATTCGACATCAGTCGTGATAATTCTAGCCAAATTGGGTTCGGCGGTCCTGGTCCGCACTTCTGCTTGGGGGCCCACCTCGCTCGGCGCCAAATCACTATGTTGTTCCGAGAGCTGCTGATCCAGTTGCCTGACATCTCGGTGGTCGGCGAGCCGGACTACCTGCGCTCGAACTTCATCAACGGCATCAAGCACCTCAACGTCGAGTTCACTCCCGTTGGTTGAAAACGTGTCCCGTTGGGACGGCGCCAGAGCGCCGAGCTACGACGACAAATGGCAGCAGATGGTCAAGGATGGGGAGAATCCACACGGTGAGGCTGACTTTGTCGCCAGGTTCGCACCTGTGTCGGTTCTCGACGCAGGGTGCGGAACCGGACGAGTTGCCATTGAACTCGCTGCTCGTGGGCTCGACGTCGTCGGTAGCGACATCGACGCTCAGATGCTGGCCCAGGCACACGTTAAGGCACCCGAGTTGGCGTGGGTGGAATCGGATCTTGGTTCATTGAACCTAGGTCGTACCTTCGACGTGGTTGTCATGGCCGGGAATGTGATCCTGTTTGTCGAGCCGGGAACCGAAGGGGCCTGTGTCGCGGGTGCAGCACGCCATGTCGGCGCAGGCGGGTATCTGATCGCTGGCTTCTCGTTGGCGCGTGGTGTCTCGACGAGCGCATGGGACGGCTGGCTTCGGAACGCTGGCTTGGAACCATTCGCCCGCTTCAGCAGTTGGTTCGGGGATCCGTTTGAAGACAGCGACTATGTCGTTTCGGTGGCGCATCGCGAGTAATCAGCCTTTGCAGGTCAGGAAACGGTTTGCCAGAAGCGCCGGAAACGTGAGCTGTTCACAGGATGAAGCCAGCCCCAGCAAGCGGTCCTTTGATGTTGTAGATGATGGCACCGGAGCCACTCATCATCAGTCGGTACCTCACGTCGGTCATCCAGATTGGTGGATGCCTTGGAGTCCAGTTTGAGTGTGGTGGCGAAGGTTCCTAGAGTTGAACGTATGCCTCTTGATGCGATTCTCGACAGAACCTTTGCCGCCGCCGAGGCGAACGACTGGGCGACGTTTCGCTCGATGTTCGCCGACGACGCAGTGATGAAGCAGAACGTGGGTCCGGAACAGTCAATCGATCAAGCGATGAAGACGCTGCCGAGGCTGACCGCCGACGGCACCACTTTGCGTTACGAGAACGTCCGACGGGTAGGTGGCAAATCGAACATCACCGAAATGCATGATGCGGTGTTCACCAAGCCAGACGGTCGGGTTGTGCGGATCGATCTTTGTGTCGTGGTGCAGTTCAACGAGGATGGCAAGATCACCCGAACCGATGAGTATCTCGATTCTGCCGCTACGACTGGCCTGCTGGGCTAATCCGAGGCGCTTCCCCTGAGACGAAGCAGTGGATTACACGTTAGAACTGAGGCGTCGTCGCGATAGCTGCGGTGACCTACTCGTCGCTCACGTACTCGCCGACCATCTTGCCTGCTACGGGCGACTTGTATGGGGCAAGGCCGAGGTGTCCATGTCCGCACAGGGCCGTCAAGATGAGGGTCTCGCTGCCTAACACGGGAGCAATTGACCGTCTAGGTGCGGGCGGGAGTTGGTACGACCAAAGCGACGAGAGCGACGACGACTGAGGCGATAGCGCACGCAATGACGATGGGTTCGTAGGAATTGGAGAAGTCGTTGCCGATAGACAGGATGAGCGGGCCGATGGCCGATGCCCCAACGCCAGCGGTGGTGGCTATGCCCTTGATTGAACCAATGTGTTCGATCCCAAACCATTTCGGATAAAGAGCGCCGGACAGGGCGCCAATGGCGCCGCCGCCCAGGCCCAAGGCCAGGCCGTAGAGTGCTGCCATAACGCCAGGTTCCGCGACTGTTGCCAGGAACGTGCCAAGGCCAAGCATGGCCCCACCAAAGAACATGAGGGGTCGAGCCGGCAGCCGGTCGGTGAGCGAGCCGACGACGAAGCTGCTCGACACGCTGCCGATGAGTTGGGGGATAAAAATAGCCGCAGCCTGAGTCTTTGTTAAGCCCTGTTCGCCGAGCAGGTCGGTGTTGTGGAAAGTGAGAGCGGTGCTTACCGCACCCGCCATGAATCCGACGGCAGTGAGCGTCCAGAATGCAGGCGTGCGTATTGCCTCGGACACGGTGTACGAACGACCGCGGATGAGGTTTGCTGGCTGATCACTGGCTTTGCCGTCAGGGACCTGGTCAATTTGCTCGGGGCGATCAACGATCGCGAATCGGGCAATGGGGACAAGCGTTATGGCAACGACTGCACCCAGGATCACCCAGGTGCTTCGCCATCCAAATGCTCGGATGAGGGCAGCAAAGGTCAGTGGAGCGAGTGACAGGATGGCGACAGTGCCCATGGTGTTCAAGGCCAGAGCGAAACCGCGTCGCCTTTCGAACCACATCACGACGCCCTGGGAACCAATCAGGCTGAGTGAGCCTTGCCCAAGCATGCGGAGCCCTACGAATGCGATCGCAAGCATCACGATGTTCTGCACCGTGCCGGTCAGCGCCACCGCAGCGGCGAAGCCGACGGAGACGATGGTCAGAGTGTGCTTCACGCCGGTGCGATCGGCCCAGCGCCCAACGAAGGGCAGTGCCACCGCTCCTGTGAGCGTGCCAACCATATATGCAGTAGCTACCGCAGACCGCGAGGTTCCTAGTGACTCGATGAGGTCGTCGGTAAAGGCAGATACCCCGATCGTCTGGCCCGGTGCTGTGAAGCCGCGCACGATGGTGCAGAACAGCAGCATGTGCCAGCCGTAGAACGCGTCTGGGCGGCGCGCTGATCGGGGTGAGAGCATGACAGCGTGCGCTTACAGCGTCGCGCAGGCGCGGGTCGCCGTGAGCAGGAGTTGATAGCGGAAAGCGGTGTCGCGATCGACGAGTTCGGTGGGGTCCCATTGCTCGCTATGCAGCGTGTCGGCGAGATAAAGCGCGTGTCCCAGGCGCACGTTTCGAAATGATGCGATCGCAGCGAGCGAGGCCAGTTCCATGTCCACAGCGATCGCGCCCTGGGCAACCCGCTGGGCAACCTTGGCCGAGGTCTCGCGGTAGAACGCATCGGTAGTCCAGGCGATACCGCGTGCGACTCGATTGCCAGCTGCTTGGTAGGCATCGTGCACGGTCGTCTGCATGCCGGGATCGGGGTACGCCATGAGCGATGCGGGGGCGTAGTGGTACGAGACGCCCTCGTCGCGGATCGCAGCGTCAGGTACAACTACGGTGCCAGGAGGCAGCTCGGGAACCAGCCCGCCAGATGACCCGATGGCAACGAAGTCAGTGCAACCAATAGCTATCAGAGCTTCGAACAGGGCCGCAGCAGCTGGCGCTCCAACGTTCGCCATGGTGACCAGGATCTTCTCGCCTTCGACATCGAACTCGTAGATCGGATTCACTACGGTCTCGAGCGTGAATCGATGACGCTCGGTCACGTCGTGGCTGTTCTCGAATTGGGAGAAGGCGTCGCCCATCCATGTGATGACGCAACGATGAGGAAGGCCTTCGATCGCTGGGTGCAGCTCTTGAGGTTCGATGATTGCAGCAATAGCGGGATCAAAGTCCAGGATTGGCGCGTGCTTGTCAGTCACCGAATGACCCTACTGCGAGGATCTCCCGGGGGACGCGTGTATGGCCACGTCGAAGTCCCGAGTTGCGAAGGGCTAGCTAAAGCGGCAAGTCGAGGTGGCTGGTGGGAGTAATGTGGGCAGTCGTGGACCGACCGTTAGTGGCCGAAGGGCTCACAAAACATTTCGGCGAGTTTGTTGCCGTAGATGGTATTAGTTTCTCTGTGGAGCCGGGCCAGACCTTCGGTGTCCTGGGGCCAAACGGCGCTGGCAAGAGTTCGACTATGAAGATGGTCAGTACCGTGAGCCCTCGCACAGGCGGGTGCTTGCAGGTCTTTGGGCTCGACCCTGAAACCGACGGCCGTCAGATCCGTAGCCGGCTCGGAGTGGTACCCCAAGAAGACATCCTGGATGTCGATCTGACGGCCCGCGAAAACTTGATGATCTATCAGCGTTACTTCGGAGTGCCGTGGAAGCAGACCCGAGCCAAGGCCGATCAGCTTCTGGACTTCATGCAGCTTGGCGATCGCGGCGACAGCAAGGTGGAGCCGCTTTCGGGTGGCATGAAACGGCGGCTAACTATTGCGCGAGCGCTGGTCAATGACCCGGAGATGCTCCTGCTTGACGAGCCGACCACGGGGCTTGACCCCCAAGCTCGGCATCTGCTTTGGGAACGCTTGTATCGCCTGAAAGAACAAGGTGTGACGCTGCTGCTCACCACCCACTACATGGACGAGGCTGAGCAGCTCGCTGACCGTCTCGTAATTATGGACAACGGCGTCATCGTGGCCGAGGGTTCACCATCAGAGTTGATCTCCAAGCACACCACTCGAGAGGTTGTTGAACTTCGATTCGACGATGATGAACACAATGCTGCGGGTCTTGCGCAGGTGGCTTCAGAAGCGGGGCTCCGGATTGATGAACTGCCCGATCGACATCTTGTGTACGCGAACGATGGAGATGCGCTTATTACACACCTACGTGCGAGCGGCGTGCACCCGCTTGGAACCTATGTGCGCCGCTCGTCTCTTGAAGACGTCTTCTTGACATTGACCGGCCGCAGCCTCGTCGAATGACGGCGACTCCGGCTCGCGAAGGTTTAGCGCAACCCACGGCTCAGACACCTCAGTTTCGCACCACTCGCTGGGCCGCTATGTCGGCCGTCTTCTTACATCAGCTGCACCGGACGCGGCGCGCTTGGGGATCGAGCCTGGCAGCCGGGCTGGCCTCTCCTACTCTTTTCCTGTTCGCCATCGGTGCGGGCCTTGGATCACAAATCGATGATGTAGAACTCGCAGCGTTGGGTGTCGACTCGTATCTGGACTACATCGGCCCTGGCGTGCTGATCGTGACAGCCATGCAAGTCGCAGCGACCGAGAGCCTGTGGGCGACCATGGGCATGTTGCGTTGGGGCGGTGTGTACCAGGCGGTGTTGGCCACCCCGATCACCAGCGCCGAGCTTGGCGTCGCTCATGTGATTTGGCTCGGCTTTCGGGCCTTGGTAGCAGGCGGGTCTTTCCTGCTTGTGCTGGCAGTTGCCGGAACGATAGCGAGTTGGTTCGGCGTCCTTATCGCTCTTGTTGCAGTGCTGGTGGCATGGTCGCATGCAGCGCCGCTGGTGGCACTTACCGTGGGCCTGAAACAAGAGAACGTCTATCCGATGATTAGCCGAGTGGTCATTTTTCCGTTGTTCTTGTTCTCGGGTGCTTTCTTCCCAGTCGAAGATATGCCTCGTGCCGTCGGCGCATTCGCAAAAATCACGCCGAGTTGGCATGGCGTCGAACTTGCCCGCCATCTGGCGCTGGGTGGACCCGGCCGGGTCGACATTATCCATAGTGGGTATTTGGTCGTGGTGTGCGCCGCTGGCTTCTTCTTGGTGCAACGTCAGTTTCGAAAGCACTTAGACGTATGAGAGCCCAATCATGAAGGCATTGGGCGCTGGGCCGCTGCCGGTCTTTGAGCGAAATGCCGTGGCGTTCCGTAACCAGTGGTGGGTGCTGTTGTCGGGTGTAGCTGAGCCGATTTTGTACCTGCTCGGTATGGGGCTCGGCCTGGGCGGGTTGGTCGGCGACGTCAAACTCGAAGCACACCTGGTGTCCTACCCCGTGTTCGTCGCTGCGGGATTGATGGCCTCGTCGGCCATGAACGGTGCCATCTTTGAGTCGACATTCAACTTCTTTTTTAAGATGAAAGAGACGCACACGATCGATGCGATGCTTTACACACCGCTTCGTATGCGCGATGTGTTGCTGGGCGAAGTCGGTTGGTCTGTTGCTCGTGGCGGCGTGTATTCGGCAATGTTCTTGGTCATAGCGTTGGCATTCGGCACGATCGAATCGTGGTGGGCAGCGTTGTCGTTGCCGTCAGCAATCCTGATCGCGATCGTGTTTTCGTCGATGGGCACGTTCTTCACTACGTACGTCCGGACCTGGGCGGACTTCGATCTGATGCAGCTTGCGATCCTCCCTATGTTCATGTGCTCGACCACCTTCTTCCCGTTGTCGGTCTACCCAGGCTGGGCCCATCCCATCGTGCAAGCGACCCCTCTGTACAACGGCGTTGCGCTCATCCGGGATCTGCACACCGGTCTTGTCGGATGGCACGACGTGGGCCATGTGCTGTATCTGGTGTTGATGGGTGTGCTGTTTGCGTGGCTTACGATCCGGCGTATGAGTAATCTTTTCTTCGCCTAGCGCTATCTCGCAATCAGACAATGATGAGCTTGCTGTGCTGTACTGATCCCATGCCTGCGGTGTTCGTTCATGGAAACCCTGAGACCACTGCGATATGGGGCGAGCTGTTCGATGCGCTGCAACGTGACGATTTGGTGGCGCTGTCGCCGCCGGGATTTGGTGCGGCGGTCCCCGAGGGCTGGACAGCAACTCGCTCTGAATATGTTGCTTGGTTGGCCACCGAATTGGATGCCATCGAGGGTCCGATTGACCTGGTTGGGCATGATTGGGGAGGCGGCCATGTGCTTGGTTTCCTTCTTGAGAATCCTGAGGCTGTGCGCAGCTGGTGCGTTGACCTGATCGGCATCTTGCACCCTGACTATGTCTGGCACGATGCCGCCCTCGTCTGGCAAACGCCCAACGACGGCGAGGCGAATATCGCTGGCATGATCGCGACGCCGACGGCTGACCTTGCCGCTTTCTACGAGACGTTGGGTATGAGCTCTGCGGCGGCGGTCGATGCTGCATCGGCGGTGAACAAGGACATGGGCGCGTGTGTGCTCGGGCTCTATCGCGATGCTGCGCAACCGGCGTTGGCCGAGTTGGGTAAGAGCACAGAGGCCCTGATGGTGAGGCCAGGCCTCATGGTCAATGCCGAGAACGATCATTATGTTGGCACTGACGAGATGGCGCAGGTCGCAGCTGATCGGGCAGGTGCACAGGTTGTGCATCTTGTCGATGTTGGGCATTGGTGGATGTGTGAGAACCCAGCGCTGGGCGCGGCAACGCTCGAATCGTTTTGGGCGTCCGTCTAGTTGCTCGGTCGCTGCGCCAGCAACGCGTGCCGGCCCAGCGGCGCTGACAGTTCGCGTTTCGCGTCGCCCCTCATCGAAACCCTGTCGATGGCCGCCACATCAACGAGCCTGGTGCGCGATGCTGGTTTGTATGACCCGATTGACACGTCGCACTGCCGCCGAGATGGAACCCAAACAAGCCGAGCTCTTCGGACAGATGGCCGAGGGCCGTAATGTTGAGGATGGACTGATCGGCGGGCCGTTTGATGGGTGGGGTCTGAACCCCAGCATCGGCCGACGTATCTGGCAGCTTGGTGGTGCCATCCGCAACAAGCCGTCGATCGACCGTCGCTACATCGAACTCGCCATTCTGGTGACTGGCCAGTTGTGGCAGGCGCAGTTCGAATGGTGGGCGCACGAGACCATGGCCCGAGATGCCGGCCTGCCTGAAGCCGTAATCCAAGCCATCAAGGTTGGCGATGAACCAGCCTTCGAGGATGATGGTGACGAGACTGCCTGGCGTTTGTGCACGGCGTTGCACCGTGACAAGCGTGTCGACGATGCGACCTATGCAGCCGCGGTAGCGATCCACGGTGAGGAAGGCGTCGCCGATTTGATTCATACGCTTGGCTATTACGTGCTGGTGTGTATGACGCTGAACACGTTCGAGGTGCAGCTGCCTGCCGGCGCCCTGCCACCATTCCCAGCCTAGGTAGGCCCCGGGGACACAGGAGCTGGCGGGGCTGAGCGGTCGGTTGTTGTCTAAGATCGACATGTGGTCAAAGATGCAGCGATAGCCCCAGCGCCTAACCGTCGGCAAGCCATCGAGCGATCATGGATGAACCTGGTTGGACCGGGCACTCTGTTGACCGCCACTGAACGCCATCAGGTCATTCGTGATGCCCGTGCCGGGTGGGCTGGAGCCACTGTGTCGAACCAGACCAGCGGAGTCATGGGCGAGGCCGCCCACTGGCTGGCTGTCGATGCAGAGGGCATGACCGAAGAGATTGTGGCCGACTTTGAATCGCGCGGGCTTGACCGGTTGCGCTATCTCGAGATTGTTGGCGTAGTCGCACGACTGTCCAACGTGGACTTCTATGTGCGTGGCATCGGGGCATCAGAGGTTGTTTTGCCTGAGCCCTTGCCTGACGCGCCGAATGGGCGGCTTCACCCAGATGCGCTGCTTACAAACATGTGGGTGCCTACGGTTGGCCGTAGTTTCGCTCCCCAGGTGGTCGATGCGTTGCCCGACGAGGGCGAAGCGGTGCGGGACCTCCACGAGCCGATGTACATGCTCATGTCGGACATGGGCGACAACACTTACGGTGACCTACTCACCCGAGCACAGATCGAATACTTAGCTGCACGGACCTCGTATTTGAATGAGTGTTTCTATTGACTGCTTGCTCACACATCGTTCCTCCGTGCGAGCAGCGAAGCAACCGATCTAAACCTGGACATCACCGTGATTGCATCCGGTGAGCCGCCTTTGGTGCCGTTCGGCTTTGAGCTTGCCGCACTGGCGCAAGCAATGGGCACCAACTGGACTCAACCGCCGACTGTCGCGCGAGAAGCGCTCGTCGCCGTAGCTGGCCCTGAGTTCGCCGAACGGGCTATTGGCGTAGCGGCAACGTTTCAGATGATGAACCGATTGCTCGATGGCGTTGGTGCACCGGTAAACAAGAGTTTGCACCCTCTCGCCAAGGAACTTGGCTTCGAGCCGCTCGACATTCCCCGCTGATACACCCCTCGCTGATACACCCCCGCTGACCCCAATCAAGAAAGCCCGCTATGCCTGCCACTCAAGACCTGACGAACAAAACCGTCGACCTTTTGCAACACATGATTCGCAACGAGTGCGTGAATGAAGGTACCGAGGAGTCGGGACAAGAAGTACGTAATGCCGATTTGCTCCAGGCCTATATCGAAGGCGCAGGACTTGATGTCGAGCGGTATGACGCCGCTCCAGGTCGCACATCGATCGTTGCTCGCATCGAAGGCAGCGACCCGAACGCCCCGAGCCTGTGCCTGAACGGCCACACCGACGTAGTTCCGGTGAACATCGACGGCTGGGACCGTGATCCATTCGGTGGCGAATTGATCGATGGCGAAGTCTGGGGCCGCGGCGCCATCGACATGCTTGGGCTGACTTCGGCTATGGCGGTGGTATTTCGTCATCTGGCCGACACCAACTTCCGTCCCAAAGGTGACCTGATCTTCTTTGGCGTGGCCGACGAGGAATCGGGTAGTAAATATGGGGCACAGTGGATGGCCGACAACCATCCCGATGCAATTCGATCTGACTATGTGCTGACCGAGAACGGCGGCTTGCACGGTGGTTCCGAAGGCCGCCCGACAGTCACGATGAACGTAGGGGAGAAGGGTGTCGCATGGCGCCGGTTGCGGGTCAGGGGTACGCCTGGGCACGGCTCGCGCCCCTATGGCGCCGACAATGCGCTGATTAAAGCCGCAGCGATCGTGCAGCGAGTCGCCGAATATCAGACGCCGCCTCGTTTCCATGAAATGTGGCGCTCCCAGGTCGAAGATTTGGGTCAAAATCACGGACTGTCTAACGATCTGATCGACATGCTGCTTGATCCAAAGTCGGTTGACGAAGCGATTGCATCGATGCCGTTGGGTGTTGGCAGCCATTTGCACTCGTGTTGCCATATGACCTTGAGTCCGAACGTGCTGGTGAGCCCGACCAAGACCAACACGATTCCCGACGTTGTCGATATCGATATCGATATCCGCACGATGCCGGGGGAGACGCCACAAGATGTGCAGAAATACATCACCGACGCGATCGGCCCCGAGCTTGCAGCCGAGGTCGAGTTCACGCCGCTGATGAATGACATGTCATCGATGAGTCCAATTGCGACGCCGCTGTGGGACTCGTTGCAGAAGGCCGTGAGCAATGCATTCCCGACGACAGAAATGTCACCGGGCATTATTGTTGGATTCACCGACGCTCGTGTGCACCGGAACCTCGGGGCCGTGGCCTATGGTGCCGGATTGCTCAGCCCTGACCTGAGCCCTGCTGAATACGGCAGCCGGTTCCATGGTCACAACGAACGTATTGACGTTGAATCGATCGGCCTGACGACGGGCCTCTACCTGGACACCGTTAGCGATCTACTTGGCTAGACCCGCAACTCGAGACGGGTGCGTGGCTTGAGCTGTTTGGGTGTCCTCAAAGAACGATCCGATTCTGGCCAAACAACGAGGCCCCGATTGCCAGAGCCGATCGGGTCGTTCGACTGACGGTGTACACGCTTCTGCGCTGGTTGGCGAGCAGGTACAGCACAGAAAACGGCGCAGAAAGAGTTACTTGATCTGGCCGTCGATGTTGGCCAGCGCTGCGCTCCAACTGGCGTTGATCTGTTTCTTGAGGATGGCGCTGATTGGGGTAACCCATGGCATGGGATCGATGGCGCCGGTGTAGGTCAACGTGCTTCCCGAGCCGGCAGGTTCGATGTCGACGACTTCAAGCATTCGTTTAGCTACCCAACCCGTTGTGTTCAGGTTGGTTATGTAGAAGCCCCATTTACGCTCAGGCTCCCAAGCGATCATCTTCTCGTCGAGGGTAAGCGAGCCCACCTTGACTCGGCGCGTTGACCCAATGCCATCCCACGTTACAGAAGTGATTCGGGCAGTCTTCATAGACGTGAACCATTCGGGCCACCGCTCGGTGTCGTTGAGGATTTTCCAGACCTGCGTTGGTGATGCCTGGACACTGACCTGCTGACCGATAACTATGCGGGCTCGTTCGATGAAGTCGAGTCCGACAGGTTCACACTTTGGCATCACGCACTCCTTGATTCTCGGATTGGGACTAACGAGAACGAGGGTTGCGGCGCTTGCCCTTGTCCTTGGTCGAGGTTTTGTCTGCGTGACGACCCTTACTATCTCGGCTCTTTTGGGGCGTCGTGTTACGACCTGCTCCTGGGCGTTCGTCGTCGCTGCGCTGGTCGCTGCGCTGGTCGCTGTGGCCACCGCCCGAACCCTGCGTTGGTTTCTTGCCGCCGCGTTCAGCGCCACCACTGCGACCGGCGTCACGTCTGTCGTCGTTGTGGAAACCAGGTGGATACCAGTCATTGGCGCCGCGTCGCTGGCCTTTACGTTTTCCATCAGGGCGACGCTCGTCGCGGTCCCCCGAGCGGCCACCCTGGTTGCCACGATACGGTGAGCCTTTGCCGTCTCGATCATCGCTGCGATCGCGATTGTCACGATCCCAACGCTTGTTGCGAGTCGCCGGCTTTTGGCTGCCTCGGTCAGGGCGTTCGTTGCGGTCTGGGCTGCCTCGGTCGGGGCGTTCGTTGCGGTCTGGGCTGCGTCGGTCGGGGCGTTCGTTGCGGTCTCGGCTGCCTCGGTCGGGGCGTTCGTTGCGGTCCGAGTTGTCGTTGCTGTCGCCACGTGACTCGCTAGTGTCGCGTGAACGATTTTCCTTGCGCGAGTCGGGGTCAGGCTTGGATTTGCGGGCCTTCACGATGGGGCCTAGCGCTGCAACGTCCAGCACATCAAGTTCGGGCTTCAAACCCAGTTCTTTTTGTAGCTGGCGTGCAGCCTTCTTCTTGTCTTCGACCACCATCGAGATGACATGGCCGTCTTGGCCCGCCCGGCCAGTTCGACCCGAACGATGGATGTAGTCCTTGTCGCTGCCGGCAGGGTCGTAGTGCATGACCAACGCAACATCGTCGACGTGGATGCCGCGCGCTGCGACGTCAGTAGCGACCAGGACCTGTGCTCGGCCACTGGTGAAGTCAGCCAACGCTCGTTCTCGTTGATGCTGGCTACGGTCGCCGTGGATAGCGACGGCACTTAAACCTTTGCTGGCGAAGACCTTCGCCACGCGATCGCAGCCCCGGCGAGTCCGGCAGAAAACGATCGACGATTCGTAGCGCTTCAATACTGCGACTGCATGGGGAATCCGATCAACCGGCTGGACGAGATACCACGAGTGTTCGACGTCGCCCAGCTCGCCGATCTGTTCTTCGACCTCGAAGGTGAGTGGGTCGTTCTGATACCGCTTGATCAACATGTCGACATCGCCATCGAGAGTGGCTGAGAAGAGCAGTGTGTGTCGGTTGCTTGGCGTCTGGTCGAGGAGGCGTTTGACTGCCGGCAGGAAGCCCATGTCGGCCATACGGTCGGCCTCGTCGACGACAACGAGTTCGATGTTGCGCAGTTCGCAGCAGCGGCGAGCGATCAGGTCTTCGAGTCGGCCCGGACAGGCAACAAGAATGTCAACGCCTTGTTCGAGTCGCTTGATATCTCGTTCGATGCTGGTTCCACCGAAGACCGTAATGATGGTTCGGTCCTTTGCCGTAGCCAGCGGTTCGAGTTCATCTTTGATCTGCGTGGCCAACTCGCGAGTCGGCGACAGGATCAGGACTGATGGGCACCACGGAGTGCCCATGCTACAGAGGTCGACTGCTGGGATCCCGAACGCAAGTGTCTTGCCGGAGCCGGTTGGGGCTTTGCCGCAAATGTCACGACCAGCGAGTCCAGCCTCGATAGAGGCTGTCTGAATTGGGAACGCCTCGGTGATGCCTCGTTCGCTCAGTGTCGCGACGATTTCGTTAGAGACACCAAGATCGGCGAACGTAGTGACGGCAGGTTCAGTTGTCATGGTGGAGCTCTCTACGCGTGTGGGGACCGTCGAAGCGGTCAGCCGAAGACAGGCGCAGCGAAACCGGCTGGTCTACTCCATGCTTCTCTCCGCCATCAAGGACCGTCGAGGCAGTCAGCGATAAACAGGCGCAGCGAAGCAAGCTGGACTACGCGTTCGCTTCGCGGGACTTCTTCATGTTCTTGGTAAGACGAAGCCGCGCTGTTGCGTCGAGTTCGACCTTGCGAAGACGAACCTTGTCTGGTGTTACTTCGATGCATTCATCGTCGCCAATGAACTCGAGTGATTGTTCTAGCGACATGAGCTTGGGAGGCGTCAGACGAACGGTTTGATCAGCTGCAGCAGCGCGCACATTGGTGTGTGCCTTTTCCTTGCAGATGTTGACGTCCATGTCACCCGCCTTGGGCGTCTCGCCGATGATCATCCCTTCGTAGACCTCTTCGGCGACACCTACAAAGAAGGCCCCACGCTCTTGAAGATTCAAGATTGCGTTGCTGGTGGTGACACCGAGACGGTCAGCGACGAGGGAACCCTTGTGGCGGCTAGCGATCTCGCCTTGCCATGGGACCCAGCCGTCGAAGACATGGTGCAGCAGGCCGGTGCCACGGGTCTCGGTCAAGAAGTCGGTGCGGAAACCAATCAAGCCACGAGCTGGCATGCGGTAGTCGAGGCGAACCCAGCCAGCGCTGAAGTTGACCATCTCGTTCATGATGCCCTTGCGGGGTGCGATGAGCTGGGTGACTGCGCCCACAAACTCCTCGGGGATATCGATGGATACCTGCTCGACAGGTTCGTGCAGCTTGCCGTCGATCTCGCGTGTCACGACCTGTGGTTTGCCGACGGTGAGTTCGAACCCCTCACGGCGCATTTGTTCGATCAGGATGGCGAGTTGTAGTTCGCCACGGCCTTGGACTTCCCATGCATCAGGGCGACCGAGATCGAGTACGCGGAGCGATACGTTGCCGATCAATTCCCTGTCGAGCCGGTCCTTGACCTGGCGAGCGGTCATCTTGGTGCCGCTGCGGCCAGCGAGTGGGGAGGTATTACTACCAACGGTCATTGACAAGCTCGGCTCATCGACGGTGATGATAGGCAGTGGACGCGGATCGGCTGGGTCACCAAGAGTTTCGCCGATAGTGATTTCGGGCAGACCAGCAACCGCTACGAGTTCGCCGGCTGATGCGGATTGGGCTTCTTGGCGTTCGTGGCTTTCGGTCACGAACAGCTCGGTCACCCTGGCGTTGGCGACGGTGCCGTCGAGCTTGCACCAGGCAACATTTTGACCCTTACGGATCTCGCCGTTCATGATGCGACAGATGGCGAGACGTCCGACATAGGCCGAGGCGTCCAGGTTGGTCACCCACGCCTGCAGCGGGGCATCGGGGTCATAGGACGGCGCAGGCACATGATCAACGATCGTCTGCAGCAACACCGTCAGGTCATCGCCCATGTCGTCGACCGAGAGGCCAGCCTTGCCTTCGCGGGCGACCGCGTACACGATTGGGAAGTCGATCTGGTGCTCGTCGGCATCGACGTCGAGAAATAGGTCTTCGACCTCGGTCACGACTTCGGCAACACGAGCGTCCGCTCGGTCGATCTTGTTGATCACCAGAACCACTGGCAGGTTGCGCATGAGCGCCTTGCGCAGAACAAAGCGGGTCTGGGGGAGTGGGCCCTCGCTGGCATCGACGAGCAGAAGTACGCCGTCGACCATGGTTAGCGCTCGTTCGACCTCGCCACCGAAGTCAGCGTGACCAGGAGTGTCGACGACATTGATCTTGTAGCCGTTCCACCGGATAGCGGTGTTCTTGGCCAGAATCGTGATGCCCTTCTCTTTTTCAAGGTCCATCGAGTCCATGACTCGTTCATCGACGTTCTGGTGGGCGCCAAAAGCGCCGGACTGGTGCAGCATGCCATCGACCAAGGTCGTCTTGCCGTGGTCGACGTGGGCGATGATGGCAACGTTACGAATGTCGTCGCGCTTCGCAGAACCTGCGGGCAGCGTCGTATCAGAGGAATTCACCGATCAAGGATGCTCGGTTCCAGGCCGTTTACCTCGTTTCTGGCCAAGAGTCACTGAGCAGCACTGTCAGCCCAGCTGCGCCAGGTCGGCCTAGTGCCTAGCTGTGGCAGCCTTTGCAGGTCTGAACAGGATCCGTTGCGCGCCGAGCGCTATGTCGATGGCGAGCACGACAATCGTTGGCCTCAGGCTTGGTGGAATGCAGCGGTCGCAATGGCCACGATCATGGGTCCGAGTCTGAACAAAAGGCCCCAGAGCACACTGCGATCTGGGTATATCTGATTGGTAACTCGCGGTGGACTTCTTCACAGCTTCGACCTCGACACAGCTTCGACCTCGACTCGGCTGAGGCTTTGATAGGGAGCTCATCCACTAGGTTGACCGTGATCTCCGTTGCAATGTCGGTGCCAGCGCTGCTGGCATTCTCACGTGAGTTCAAGGTCATCTATGATCCTTTACCTCAGCAGCTGTGATGTCGCTTAGCTCTTTGGCGGCCGAGAGGAGTTCACCGTCGTCGTCGCAGGAAAATCCGTGGCCGCCACATGGTGCACTGAGCCTGCTGTCGTCGGTGAATTCCATGGCTGCAGCCGATGTGCCCGATAACCCATGTGGCCTATAACTGGACGAGCCACTGGAACGTTTCTACACCCTGCGCTTCTGCCTGAGGCAGGGCCAGAGATAGTGCGACCGCGAACGCTCCAGCCACCTTCAGAGCGAGGAGAAAAACGGCGTGTGGTAATGGACCACGAGCGTGATTCATTCCATATGGACCGCGTTCTCTGGGCTACATGGGTTCAGAGGCGCCGTCAACGCTGGTGGTGCCGTTAGATCCTGCTAACGGTGAGAATTGTGACCAAGGAGCCCGGTCAAGGGAGGCCTGCAGCGTTTGTTGGGCTCGAGAACCGAGCGGCGTAAGGAGCCTGCAGTTACATAGGTTCGTGCGAGGACACTTCGTAACGATGCAGGTTGCGTCCAGTGATCGTCACTTCGTTCAGGACTGACCGAAACGTAGCCATGTGGGCGACGGTGAAGTGTTTCTTGAGATCTTCGGCAGATTCCCAGACTTCGAAGACCTGCACCTCGCCTGGATCAGCGACGCTGATACTAAACACGTACTCGATGCAACCAGACTCTTGATGAGTGGCCTCCATCATCGCCGTAGCAGCAGCGCGCAGAATGTCGGCGTCGGCGGGATCAATAGTTATGGTTCCAGCAACAATAAGCATGCTGAGCACGCTAATACAGTGAATAGGGCAGTCAGATGGTCGTGTCAGCGATGCGTATTCAATCTGCGAAAGCGATCAAAATTTCTGCTGCGACGGCGTCCCAGCACTCGTGCGTGGCGGCCAAGAGGCCGTCCTTGCCGTCACCGGGCATATACGCCGATCCGTCCACCCGAGCGACGCGGAGGCCAGCCTCGCTTGCTAGCAATCCACCGGGGGCATGGTCCCACGGCAGAGTGCGCCAGTACATCAGGAAGTCGATGCGCCCATCGATCAATGCGCCATATTCGATGCCGGCACTCTTGAACGCTGGCACGAGTGATCCGACCGACTTGGGAAATGCCGCTAGTAGCGTGCGCGCTGGCTCAGGCATATACGTGCGTTTCAGAATGCCCGTTGGTGACTTTTCTCGGGTGGGGGCGATGATTGCTACACCGTTGCGATGAACCCCGTTGCCGCGTTGTGCAGTGAGAATTGAGTCGGTTTCGGGATGCCAGACCCATGCAGCGACGGTTTCGCCGAGTTCGGCAAGTGCGACCATCACCACGAAGTTGGGATTGCCAGCAACGAAGTTCGCTGTTCCGTCGATCGGATCGATGATCCATGTCGCGTCGGCCTCGGCCACAAGGTCAAGAAGCGACGGGTCCGCTGCTGTGCCTTCTTCGCCAACCACGGGTATGTCCCGGATTGATCGCAAACGTTCGGCGAGAACTCGTTCACATTCCTGGTCTGCGATCGTTACCAGGTCGCCGGGGCCCTTCTCCATGACATCCCCATCGGCGAGTGAACGGAACCGAGGCACCACTTCGGCGGCGCCCACCTCTCGGATGACGGCGCTTACCTGGTCGATGAACATCGTTCCCAAGTATGCGTCTCTGGAATACGGATGGCGTCAAGAACATGCGAATTGTGCTTCAACGGCGAGAACGACTTGACACAGAATGAGGGGATCCGGCAGCTTCGGCGCTGACCCTCGCCCGGTCCGATAGAACGAGCGACGACACGCCGGTGGCCCTCGCCCTCTACTGCACCACTTCTATAGGGAATTATTCCTACAGGGAACTAGAGCCCGCTAGTGCGCAAAGTGCCCAGTCAGTCCGTCTTTACATTTGGCCACGAAGTGGCGAAGTTGCATCGGGAAACACACGGCCGCAGTAGGGCAACGACCGATCGGGCGCCTTGCGGACAAAACTCAGTGTCGGCTGCCCGCTTCTCGACGAAGGTGAAGGCGCCCCTAGTCGAACGCATTCTGGTAGCGAAGCTGATGAAGGAGTGCAGTCCGAGCTAATACACGTTGTTGTCGTTGATCTAGGTGTCCATCGTGTCCGGCCAGTTCAGGGAACCGTGACATCAAGATGTCAACAGGATGCGCGGTTATTGCGTGGACGGCGTCTCGCCAGAAAGGGATTCAGCTGGCTGGGCTTATCCGTTGATTTGGGTGTTCAAGCCGTCGGTTGCTTCGATGAACTCTTCGATCATCTCGTACACCACCTGTGTCGTGGGCTTGGTCTTGTTCATGCTGCCCACGATCTGGCCCACGAAATAGTTGGCAAGGTCAGCGGCGCCGGATCCCTCGCGATGTGCCGATCGGTTGATACGAGCGATGGCCTCGTCGATAAGCACTGGTTGCATCGGCATTCCCAAAGGCATCGGAGTGTCTGGGTTTTCCCACTCGTCGGTCCATGACGATTTCAGCTGGCGAGCATGTTTGCCGGTACGCGAACGCGAACGGATTGTGTCAGAAGACGTCGCCGTGAGCATTTTCCCTTTAACGATTGGGTGGGTTTCGGCTTCTTCGGTCGTGAGCCAGACTGAACCGCACCAGACACCTTGAGCGCCAAGCGCCATCGCTGCAGCCATCTGGCGGCCCCGGCCAATACCTCCAGCTCCGAGAACAGGTGTGTCGCCAACGGCGTCAACAACCTCGGGTATCAGCACCATCGATGCGATCTCGCCGGTGTGGCCACCGGCCTCGTAACCCTGGGCGATGATCAAGTCAACACCTGCGTTTACATGACGTTCCGCGTGCTGGGCTTTTCCGGCCAGGGCACCGACCTTGATCCCGGCCTCGTGGCACCGGTTGGTCATGACCGCCGGTGGCGGACCGAGTGCATTCACCATTAGGGAAGGCTTGAAGGCCAGCGCGATCTCGAGGTTTGGCATCTGCGAGTCTGCCGACATTGGGGCCGCGGCGTCATCGCTCATGTTGAAGCCGCCGCTCCTCTTGCTGCCTTCTTCGAGCGGGGGAACGTCGTACTTTTCTAGGATCTGATTCAGGTACTGGCGGTGCTCGTCGGGGATCATGTCGTTGATCGAACCAACAGACAAGCCACCCTCGTCGGATCCGGCGTATTTGGCTGGAACGATCAGGTCGACGCCGTACGGCTTGCCGCCAACTTCCTCTTCGATCCACTGCAAGTCAATCTCGAGCTGGCGGGGCGATAGCCCAACCGCGCCTAGGACTCCGAGGCCGCCGGCCTTGGTGACTGCGGCGACAACATCACGGCAGTGGGTGAACGCAAAGATCGGCATATCGATGCCGAACATCTCGGTGACCTGATTCTTCATGCATTGATCTTGGCACTCGGCTCGCTGTCTAACCCAAGTTGGCCGGATTGGTCTGATGATTGCACTAGCTGACACCATGGGATCATGAAGGTAGAGACGTTGCTTCCGCTCGGAAAACTCGACCCAGGGCTTCGTGAACCGGACACGCCGTTACATATTGGCGATTTCGCTGCTGGTGCTGTGCAAGCCGAGGAACTCGGGATCGATGCCGTGCTCGTCGAAGAAACCAAGGACGACCCGTATCAGCTCTTGGCCTTGGGCGCCGCCGCAACATCAACGATTGGGTTAGGCACGTCTGTAGCCATGGCGTTCCCTAGGAGCCCGACGATCACCGCAATGTCGGCGTGGTCGTTACAGAAGCTGTCGCAGGGCCGGTTCGTACTCGGACTGGGCTCGCAAGTACGTGGCCACGTACGGCGCCGCTTCGGCATGGATTGGCACGCTCCGGCGCCTTGGATGCGCGACTACATCATGGCGATGCGGGCAGTGTGGGACTGCTGGCAGCACGGCACCGAGTTGAACTTCGAGAGCGAGCACTACAACCTGAGCCTGATGGTCCCGCTGTTTGACCCGGGGCCGATCGACCATCCGTCTATACCGATCCACGTTGCTGCGATTGGCCCCAACATGGTGGCTATGGCGGGCGAGGTCGCTGATGGAGTACGTCTCCATCCGGTTTGCACGCCACGCTTTATTGACGAGCAGGTGCATCCAAACATTGCCCGTGGCGCAGCTCGGACTGGCCGAGATGCGTCGTTGGTGGAGGTCTGCATGAAGCCGCTTGTGGGCACCGCTGCGACCGAGAAGCAGCTTGCGGTCAGCACCGAGACGGTGCGAGCACGGGTGGCGTTCTACCTATCGACGCCCGCTTATCGTCGTGCGTTCGAGTTGCACGGCTGGGGCGATATCGCCGAGCAGGCCAGCAGGCTGTCTAAGGCCCAGAACTGGGATGCGTTACCCGCACTCGTCGATGACGAGATGTTGCACACGGTGGCTACTTTGGGGATCCACGAAACCATCGCAGAGCAGCTTCGAGAGCGCTACTCGGAGCGGGTCGACCGCATCGAGTTCTCGATGCCCGTGACGAGTCCTGAGGAGGCCGAGGTCTACGGCCATATTCTCACCAGCCTCCGCACCTGATCCCTTCTGTGCCTCTTGTTTTAGATGACAGATCTATCGGGGGCGCGGGCAGGGTCGTTCTAGTGAGTCATCGAGCAGTTCGGTCTCGATTGCCGCATGTTCAAGTTCGACTTTCCTATTGACAAGCTAGGCACCGGATGCGGCGTTTTGTGGAACGCGTTCAAGCGCATCGCCAATGGCTACTCGGCGGACGAGAATCCGGACATTTTCCACGACACAGGGACTCGGCCATATTGCCCCCTGACCCCCGGCTCCGGGTAGGGCGTTAGCCACATCTCGGATGTGTAGCGGTGCTCTTCGAGGTCGGACGGAAGACTCGCCGGGCACTATCGTTGTCAGGTGCAGATCTTCAGGGACTTCTCGCTATCGACGATTACGGCCGGGTTCGTCGCCTCACTTGTTGGTTTGACCAGCGGCATCGTGATCGTCTTCGAGGCGGCGAGGGCAGTTGGGGCCAGCGACAAGCAGATCGCTTCATGGGTGTTCGCCCTTTGTCTCGGTATGGCGATCCTCACCATCGTTCCTTCATTAAAGCTCCGCATTCCGGTGATGGTGGCGTTCTCCGCTCCGGGGGCAGCAATTCTGGCAACCGTCGCGCCGGGTGACTTCACGCTCTCCGAAGCAGTTGGGGCTTTCGTCATCAACGGAGTACTGATGGCGTTCGTTGGATTCTCCGGCCTTTTCGAGCGGTTCATGAATCGCATCCCGGTCGCCCTTGTCAGCGCTCTGTTGGCGGGTGTTCTGGCGAGGTTTGTTCTGAGCGGCTTCGCCGACGCAGAGACAGCTCCAGGCCTCATCGCGATCACATCCTTGGTGTACATGGTGACCCGCCGCTTCGCTCCGCGTTACGCGGTTGTTGCGGTGCTCGTGGCGGGAATTACGACATCGTTGGCATCGGGCTCGATCCGCACTGAAGAGCTGACGTTAGCGTTTGCCCAGCCTGAATACGTCGGTCCTTCGTTCAGCCTCAGCGCGGTAATCGGGCTAGCGATTCCTTTGTTCATCGTCACCATGGCGGGCCAAAATCTGCCGGGCGTGGCTGCGCTGCGCAACGCGAACTACGACGCGCCAATCTCCAAGGTCATTGGTAGCACTGGTCTCGGAACCGTGCTGCTGGCGCCATTCGGTGGATATGCCTTCAACCTGTCGGCGGTGTCAGCGCCGATCTGTCTCGAAGCATCGGCTCACGAGGACCCGGCACGGCGTTATACGGCGGCATTGTCAAACGGTGGTTTCTATCTAATCGCAGCGCTGTTTGGGACAGCGATCACCGGTGCGCTGAATGCGTTTCCGAAGGAACTCATCCACATTGTTGCAGCGTTGGCGTTGTTGCCCACGATCGGCAACAGCCTTGCAATGGCAGTCCGCGATGAGGGCCATCGCGAGGCAGCAATGTTCACGTTCGTCGTGACGCTGTCCGGTCTTACAGTGGCGAAGATCGGGTCGCCTTTCTGGGGCGCGCTCGCAGGGGTGGTGGCGATGCTGATCACGAGCTCGCGGAGCGAACACCGAATCAGAGACTCCGTTGAGGCCGACGTGTAAGCAACATCACTTAATCCTTTACCCCTAACCCTTTGTGTCAGACACAAAGGGTTAGGGGTAAATTTATGCGGCTCGGTCGAGAATGGACAGCCCGGTGTTGAGCAGCGCTGACAGCGCTGGGTCTCGTTGAGTAGTTCTTTCGAAGCGCCGGATCGACCTCGATGCGCCTTGCCCAAAACTGAAGCCGAAGGCAGTCGCCAGATCGGTGAGTGTTGCCAAATCAGAACGATGAAGAAGCGTGAGTAGCAGACCTTGAGCAGCCTGAGTTACGTCATCGTGTGGGAGCAAGATTCCGATGATTGGCACGTCCAAAGAGCTGCAGACGTAGTCGGTCAACGCGGTAGTCAACGATAATAACGACGGTGAACGCCTTGTCAGGCCATCGAGTTGAAGCAGCGCAGTATTAATTGTGTCCAACGAGGACTGCAGAGAGTGGTCCGGAAGCTGTGAATGGATGACTCGTTCGAATTCGGCGGCCGACTTGGTGTCGTGTCGACGCACGAACTGGTCAAAGGCTTGAGGATTGCCATCGAAGTATGTAGCCACAATGTCATGAGCCAGAGGAATGTCGATTGCATCTGGGTGGCCGAGCACCACGGCTTGGCTTGACCAGCGGTAGTCCGCGGGACGCCTGACGAGTCCTGCCTTGACCGGGTTGTTGGCGATATAGCGGGGTACTTCCATTAGATAACGCTCGTTGTCGATGAGCTTGGAGAAGAAGCGACCTTTGAAGAGTGCGCCGTCGAAGCCGTACTTTCGGTTGAAGTCCAAGGTGTAACCGCCGCCTATGTGCTGCATCGTTCGAGACAAGCCGTGGTCGGTGCAGGAACGGATGAGTAGGTGGTAATGGTTGCTCATTAAAGCGAACGCATGTAGTTCGATGAGGCCCAGAGAGATAGTTGTACGCAGGTAGTCGACGAAGAGTTCTCGGTCATCGTCATCACCAAACACGTCTTGTTTGTTGCGCCCCCGATTTGTCACATGGTGATAGGCCCCAGGATGGTCAATTCGCAGCGGTCGTCCCATATGCAAGACGCTAGGTGTCGGGTGCGACAACCTCGGCTACACCTTCTGTGTCTGACACAGAAGGTTGTGTACAGAAGGTTGATGGTTGGCGTAGTTGGTTAGGCAGCGCCGGCGACGCGGCGACCATTCACCCAGACGTTGGAGATATCGGCGGGGGCAGCCAGGCGCACGACCTTCTCGAAGATGCGGTCGCCGTCATCAATTTCGGTCCACATCTGTAGCGCCGACCCTGGCCGGTTGAGCTGCACAGCCAAGGCATCGAATGAGCGGCCAACGGCGAGCAGTCCAATGGGCAGGTCAAGGAGTTCGGCGCCCCCCGTTGTTGCCATGTAAAAAGCGTCGGTTATTGCGATTCGAGAATTGGATACACCTCGCTCGTGCGCCGAGAGCCCTGGGTCAACGCCATCTTCGAGGTAACGCGATGCAGTGACGGCATGAGCACACTGCGGAAGTAGCCCTGGTGACGCTCCGCCGGCGATATCGGTGCCGAGTCCGACTTTGACGCCTGCGTCGAGCGCCCGTCGCGCCGGAAAGACTGCGTTTGCGAAATAGGCGTTCGAGAGTGGGCAGTGGGCCACGCCGGCACCGGCAAGTCGGACGATATCTAGGTCGGAGTCGCCGAGATGATCGCCGTGCGCCAAGATCGTGTTCGGGCGGATCAGCCCGAAGCCTGCAAGAGCTTGTGTGTCCGTTGTTCGGAACCGCTCGATGGCGTAGTGGTGTTGCCAGTCGCTCTCGGAGCAATGGGTCTGCAACCGTACGCCAGTTTCTATGGACAACTGGCCGAGGCCGATCAGAGCGTCGTTGCTGCACGCGGGGGTAAACCGCGGCGTGATAACGGGCTTGACGAGACTGTTGCCAAGCATCTGGATTTCTTGTATGGATAGGTGCGAATTCTCGATGGAGACGTTGGCGTCGGCATCTCGATACCACTCGGGTGTACCGCCAGTGTGGTCCATCGCTACACGCCCGACGAAGGCTCGCTGGCCAAGCTCGGCGCAGGTCGAGGCCAGCATGGTGGTGGTTGCAACGTCGATAGTGGCAAAGTAGACGGCTGTGGTCGTGCCATGGGCCAGCAGAGTGGCGACCATCTGTGGCCAGACTTGGGCGGCGAACTCTGGCTCGGTTAATCGCTTCTCTAATGGAAAGGTGTGTTCCAGGAGCCACTGCTCAAGTGGTAGGTCAAGTCCGGTGCCGAGTTGGGGCCATTGCGGGGCATGCAGATGGCTGTCGATCAGCCCGGGAAGAAGCACGCTGTGTTCGCCCAGATCATGGGTCACGGGTCCGTCACGATGGCCGATAGAGATGATCGTGCCGTCGTCATCGACATCGATGACCACGTTCTGCAACACCTGCAGCTCGCCTCGGCGAGGTGTTTGCATGACGGTTGCTCGAACTGAGATTCCTACGCTCACACCCACATCATGCCGTGCTCGCGCCGCCACGCAAGGTGATGGCGCACGATGGAAGTGGGCGCCACTTGACAAACCTAACAAGCGTTAGGTAGGTTCGTGGGTGTGGGGCTGCAGACCGAGGAGATCACTGGACGTGCTCGGGTCCTCGATGCCGCAGCCGAACTCTTCGTTCGGCAGGGGTACGTCGGCACGACCTTGCGACAGATTGCTGCGGCGACCGGGATTAAGGCTGGCTCCATTTACCATCACTTCGAATCGAAGGAAGCGCTGTTTGTTGCTGTCTTGAACGACGGCATCGTGGTCATGATCGATGCATTCGACGAGGCACAATCCTCGCTGGCTGGAACTGACGATGTGGCGGTTCATGTTCGAGAACATGTGAGATCCCACCTGAGCGCCATCTTCGAAAACGGCCCCTATACAACAGCCCATGTTACCTCGTTTTTCAGCGCTCCAGCTGAAGTGCGCGCTGCGGTGGTACCTAAACGGGATAGCTATGAGCAGAAGTGGAACCAGCTCTTCGAAGTGTTGTTTCCTGCTGCAAACACCAAAGAGCTGCGCTTGCGTCGACTCATTCTCTTTGGCGCAATGAATGCAACCGCAGAGTGGTTTGATCCCGCAGGAAACCTGACAGTCGACCAGCTGGCTACCGCGATCAGTGATCAATTTCTGCAAGGAGTTACCCAGTATGAGAGTTGACGATGAGGCCTCAAATATGAGACGCAGCCAGTGAGAGAGACACGATGAATCGGATTACGTCAAAGATCGATGTTGGTTCTGCCGAGTTCGCTGAGAACCGCGATATCTACTTGGGGGAACTCTCCACGCTCAGAACGCGACAACAGTGGGTGATTGATGGGGGCGAGCGGCGGCAACAGTCGATTAAGCGCCACCTCGATCGCGGCAAAATCATGGTTCGCGACCGCATTGATTTGGTGACTGATGACAACACGTCGTTCCTCGAGTTCTCGACGCTCAGCGCCTATGGCCAATATGACGATGAGGCTCCTGGCGCAGGGGTTGTAACTGGCATCGGGATCGTGCACGGCGTGCCGTGGGTCTTCATCGCCAATGACGCAACGGTTAAAGGTGGAAGCCTGCTTCCCATGTCGATCAAGAAGCATGTGCGGGCGCAAGAAATTGCGGAAGAGAACCGGCTTGGCATCATCTATTTGGTCGACTCAGGCGGGGCATTCTTGCCACTGCAAGACGAGATCTTCCCAGATAAGGACCATTTCGGCGGCTCCTTTTATCGTCAAGCACGGCTGTCGGCACAAGGCCTGCCACAGCTCGCTGTCGTGCTAGGCGGGTGCACCGCTGGTGGCGCCTATGTGCCAGCCCTAAGCGACGAAGTGATCATGGTCGAGGGCATCGGTCGAATTTTCCTGGGCGGCCCGCCAATCGTCAAAGCGGCGCTCGGCGAGATCATCGAACCAGACGACCTGGGCGGTGCAGTGCTTCACACTCGCATCAGCGGGGTGAGTGATTACATGGCGTCGAGCGAACGCGAGGCGTATGGCAAACTTCGCGAAATCTGTGAGACCACGAACCAGCGGCGTGTCGATCAGCGCGATGGATGGCTCGATTGGGTCGAGCCTGAACCGCCGGCGTACCCACCCGAAGAGATCTACGGCATTGTCAGTGCCGATGATCGAATTCCATTCGATGCGACCGAGATCATCGCTCGCATTGTGGATGGCAGTCGTTTCGCCGCCTTCAAACCCGAGTGGGGCGAGTCGATCGTGTGCGGCTTCGCCCGGATCTGGGGCCATCTGGTCGGCATTATCTCCAACAACGGCATCATCTTCAGCGAATCGGCATTGAAGGCCACCCATTTCATCGAGCTTTGTGAGCAGCGTCGGGTTCCGTTGGTCTTTTTGCAGAACACCAGCGGCTACATGGTCGGCAGCGACAGCGAAAAGGGGGGCATCGCCAAGAATGGCGCCAAGATGGTTGCTGCTGTGGCCAACGCGACAGTCCCGAGGTATACGGTGCTCATCGGCGGCTCTTACGGCGCCGGGAACTATGGCATGTGCGGCCGAGGTTTCAATCCTCGGTTCTTGTTTGCATGGCCGAATTCTCGAATTGCGACTATGGCGGCTGACACGGCCGAGACAGTGCTCGTCGACATCCGGGTTGGTGGTCTGAAGGGTGCCGACACAACCGACGAAGAACTCGCTGAGATCCGAGCCCATATTCGCGGCCAGTACGAAACGCAGAGCGACCCCTACTACGCCACCAGTCGGCTTTGGGACGACGGCCTGATTGACCCCGTTGATACCCGAAATGCTCTGGGGCTATCCCTCGCCCTGGCCGCCCGCCACGACAAACCAGCGCCTGGCCCCGGCCTGGTGTACCGGATGTGATTGCTGTGATGACCTACTCAGTTCTTGACACCCCCGGGGTGTCAAGTTTTCGAATCGAGCCAATATGCGCATTTTGATTGCTAACCGCGGCGAGATTGCCCGCCGCATCATTCGCACCGCCGATCGACTGGGTCATGAGACGGTTGCGGTCTACGCAGAGCCTGATGCTGATGCCCCGTACGTTGGTGAAGCCACGATGGCGGTTGCAATTGGCCCCGCCAGCTTGGCTGAGTCCTACCTGTCGATTGAACGCGTGATTTCTGCAGCGACAACGTCGGGTGCAACAGCGGTTCATCCTGGGTACGGCTTCCTGGCCGAAAACGCGGCCTTCGCTCAGGCGTGTGTCGACCACGGTCTGATCTGGGTCGGCCCGAATCCTGGCGTCATCGCATCTATGGGTTCCAAGATTGAAGCCCGCAAGATCGCCGAACGGGCGGGCGTGCCAACCATCCCCGGATGGTCCGAATCGCAGGATCCAGGCGAACTTGCCCAGGCTGCTGCCCGAATTGGGTTTCCGATTCTGGTCAAGGCTTCAGCTGGAGGCGGAGGCAAGGGAATCCGCATTGCGAACGATGCCACCGAGTTCTCAGTGGCGCTTACCGAAGCCTCGGCCGAGGCGGAGCACGCCTTTGGCGATGGCAGCGTGATTGTCGAACGGTACGTGCAGCGGCCTCGCCACATCGAGGTGCAAATTGTTGGCGACAAGCATGGCGGGTCGGCCGAACTCGGCACACGGGAGTGCTCAGTACAACGGCGCTATCAGAAGCTGCTCGAAGAAGCTCCCGCCCCAAACCTGGCGCCGCAGACCCGACAAGCGCTCCGTGAGTCGGCGCAGTCATTGGCAAAGGCGATGGGATATGACTCGGCTGGAACCGTGGAGTTCATCGTTGATGATGAGACAGGCGAGCACTTCTTCCTCGAGGTGAATACCCGTCTTCAAGTTGAACATCCGGTCACCGAGGCAATTACACGTGTTGACCTGGTCGAGCTGATGATCCGAGTTGCGGCAGGCGAACGGTTGTCGATTACGGCCGAGCAACTGCAGTTTCAAGGCCATGCCATCGATGCCCGCATCTTGGCCGAAGACACCCAGAACAATTTTGCTCCTCAGATCGGAATGATCAGTCAAATTCAGGTTCCTGCCGACGTGCGGTGGGACTCAGGGGTCGAGGCAGGCAGCGAGATATCGCCGCACTATGACTCGATGATCGCCAAGCTCATCGTGCACGGGAGCACCCGCGACGAGGCGTTGGCCAAGATGCGACGTGCCCTCGACAATCTGATTATCGACGGCGTGGTCACCACTGCCGGCTTCCACCGTTGGCTTCTTGACCAACAGCCAATTATCGACGGTCGAGTTACCACTCGGTTCCTCGATGAAACACCCGTCCCTTCGCTGTCGCCCGATGGCTTGAGCGCTGCGGCTGCTACGGGTGCCATTGCGTGGGCTCAGGCCAGCGAGGCCGAACGCGACAAGGCAAGCCCATGGCTCGGCTCGTCATTCTCAGTCACGCCGCACGAAATGAAACGCAATCTCGGACTCGTTGCAGCGGACGGTGAGGCCTATGAGATGGTGCTGACCAAAGAAGATGTGGAAGACAAGCAGCGTTCTCCTGTGGCGGTCGACCTTGATGCCCGCCGTGTGGCCGTGAACAATCATGGTCACGTGTACAGCTTCACTGTTCCGAGCCGTACCGAACGGTGGGCGCCGAGCCTGGCTACGCGCAAGAGCAGTGGCGACGCGATCGTCGCCCCGTTCCCTGCAGTGGTGAGCGATGTGATGGTTGCACCCGGTGACGTCGTTGACGGAGACCAGGTGCTCGTGGTCATTGAAGCCATGAAGATGCTCCATTCGCTACGAGCAAGTGGAGCATCGACTATTGCCGAGGTGCGAGTTGCACCCGGCGACCAAATCGCGACCGGTGAAGTGCTTGTGACTTTTGCCGCTGCTATAACCGACGAATCGTCTCAGGAGAGCCCCCAATGACCACCCGCAACGTCTACATGACCGACGAACTTGAAGCGATCTACGATCAGGTCGTCGATTTCGTGACGAACGAGGTGAAGCCACACGGTGAGCAGTGGGAACACGACGGCAAAGTGCCACGTGATGTGCTGCGCAAGATGGGCTCGCTCGGCATGTTCAGCTTGCGCGTTCCAGAAGAGCTCGGCGGGCTCGGCATGGGCTACCTAGCCTCTGCAACGTTCAGCGAAGCGCTCGGGGCATCTACGTTCGCCGGCTTCGAGGTCACTGCATTAGTGCACACCGATATGGCAGGGCCTCATCTGATCAACTCGGGCAGTCCCGAACAGCTAGCGAAATATGTGCCGGGGATGCTGAGCGGAGACTTCATCCTGTCGATCGGTGTAAGCGAACCCGATGCAGGGTCTGATGTCGCTGGGATCCGGTCCAAAGCCGTAAAGGACGGCGATGGGTGGCGGATCAATGGCACCAAGACTTTCATCACAAACGGTGTCTATGGCGATATGACGATCGTCGCAGCCAGGACTGACAATGACAATAAGTACGGGATCTCGATGTTCCTAGTCCCGGCCGGAACCGAGGGCTTCAGCGTGGCAAAGAAGCTGGACAAGCATGGCTGGCTCTGTAGCGACACGGCCGAGCTCACGCTCGATAACGTGTTTGTGCCCGATGAGCAGCTTTTGGGAACGCCGCATCGTGGTTTCTACGCAACGATGAAGAACTTCCAGAACGAACGCATGGTGATCGTCGGAATGGGCGTGGGCGCCGCACAAGCAGCGATCGATATGACCAACGAGTACTGCCAGAACCGTGAAGCCTTCGGCGGACATTTGTATGACTTGGGTGCGATCCGTCAGCGTATGGCGATGAACCAGGCCAAAATTGACGCGACTCGAGCATCGATGTATCACGCCGCATGGCTTGGAGATCAGGGCGAAGACAATGTCAAAGCTATGTCGGGCGCTAAGGCGTTCGGCTGCGAGGCAATCAACCAGGTCATGTACGACTGCATGCAGTTCCATGGCGGTATGGGCTACATGCGCGAGTCGGCAATAGAGCGAATGTGTCGCGACGCTCGTATCTTGCCGATTGGCGGCGGTGCCACCGAGGTAATGCTAGAAGAAGTCGCCAAACGGTCCTACGCTGCGACCTGATGACTTCCGAAGCCCTGACCCCAGGAGCGCTGCCGCGGCTGCGTTCGGTCCTGTTTGCACCAGCGGTACGAGACGACCTCATTCCCAAGCTGACACGTAGCGGCGCTGATGGGGTCGTGATCGACTGCGAAGACGCGACACCAGTCAGTCAAAAAGCCGCCGGGCGTTTAAACGCCGTCGAACTCGCCCCCACGATCATGGGCCAAGGCAGCGCTGTGTTTATCCGAGTGAACCCACCAGGTACCCCATGGTTTGCCGATGATATTTCGTTCGGTCTTCATCGTGACTTAGCCGGCGTTGTTGTGCCGATGATCGAGACCCTCGAAGGGCTCGACCAATGTGCCAGGGCGCTCGCCGAGGCTGATTTCGGTCATCTGGGCATTGTTGCTGGTCTGGAAACGGCACGTGGCGTTGCCGACGCCCGTCATCTCCTCAGTCACAGCCAGGTGATCGGTGGTTACTTTGGAGCCGAGGACTACGTCGCCGACCTGGGTGGAGTGCGTACCCAAAACAACGTCGAAGTGCAGTTCGCCCGAGCCTCCATTGCTCAAGCCGGGCGACTTGCAGACAAGCCAGTTATCGACCAGATCGTTGCGAACTTCCGAGACAATGACCGGATGTCGGTCGAAGCCTTCGAGGCTCGAGCGATGGGTTTCGTTGGCAAGCTCTGCATTCATCCAGATCAGGTTGCACTGGCCAATGCCGGCTTCACGCCTAGCGACGCTGAGATTGAGCGGGCCGAACGCCTGCTAGCCGCGTACGACATCGGTGTCGCGTCTGGCGTTGCCGCTATCGATTTTGAAGGTCAAATGGTAGATGAACCACTTGCCGAGCAGGCCCGCCAGGTCCTGGCGGCCGCCGGCATCGATCCCCGCAACGGCTAAAGGCAATGTCCATGCGCCTGGCGCACGGACTCTAGGAGGATAGATGGCACGTGAAATTATTCCGAAGGGAATGTGGTTCGAGGAGCTGCAACCTGGTTTGGTGGTGCAGCATGCGCTGACCCGCACAGTCACCGAAGCCGACAATGTTGGTTTCACGGTGTCGACGATGAATCCGGCACCGCTGCATCTGGACGCGGACTATGCGTCGACGACACAGTTCGGCAAGGTGCTCGTGAATTCGATGTACACGGTCGCTCTGTTGGTGGGGTTATCGGTGCATGAGTTGACGCATGGCACGACTGTGGCGAACCTGGGGTTCGACGCGGTGAAGTTTCCGGCACCCGTCTTCCACGGCGACACAATTCATGCTGACACTGAAGTGCTCGCAGCGCGCGCCTCGAAGTCGCAACCTGATCGAGGCATCGTTACGTTCGAACACCGCGCGTTTAATCAGGACGACGTGCTTGTTTGCACCGCGGTCCGTAACGCTCTTATGTTCAAGCGGCCGATGGCCTAAACAAGCGCTGCGGACACCGAATGGGTACCTCGCTGACGTTTGCGTTCAGGTTCAAGCGTTCTTCGGCAGTTCGTTGAAGGGAATGTTGCGGTCGTGGCCTGGCTCCTTGGGGAGCCCAAGCACTCGCTCGCCGATGATGTTGCGCTGGATCTGATCAGTGCCACCGTAGATCGGCGGGGCCTGTGCATTTAGTGCCACATTGACGACGGCCGGATCAGTCATTGACGCGGTTGGGGCCAGCATGCCGTCGGCGCCGATGATGCTCAGTCCGATGTCACGGAACTGGCGATGGTGCTCGCCGTTCCACAGTTTGGCGATATTGGGTTCACCGCCGGTGCGCTGGTTCTTCACCCGAGCCCGTTGGATGTTCAGACGGTTCACCTGCAGCATCGTGTAGAGCTTCATGAGATCTTGGCGCATCGTTGGTTCTTCGATGCGACCAAGCTTGCGGGCGATATCGACGTAGCGGTCGAACAGTTTCATGCCCACACCAGGCGCATGGCCCTCAGCGCGGTTTCCCTTCGACTTTTGCACGACATCGCCGGCGATACGCTCGAACGAGTTTATTTTCTTGCCAGGCGCAGCCATAGCGACACCCGTAGAACCAGTGCCGATCGAGGTGCGTTCGACAGTGAGCGTGGTGTTGGCTACTCGCCAGCCGTCGCCCATATCGCCCAGGCGGTCTTTGTCGCGGACCACAGCGTTATCCATGAAAACTTCGCTGAAAAAGGTTCGACCTGTCATCTCTTTGAGGGGTCGAACCTCGACACCGTCTTGGTCCATGTCGATGGCGAAGTACGACATGCCGCGGTGCTTCGGCGCTGTTGGGTCGGTGCGGGCGATGAGCATGCCCAGGTCGGCTGCATGGCCTTGTGAGGTCCAGACCTTTTGGCCGGTGACGTGCCATTCGTCGCCGTCTTGCACACCCCTGGTCTGCAGGCCAGCTAAATCAGAGCCTGCGACCGGCTCAGAGAACAACTGACACCACGCCTCTTGGCCATTCAGAATCTGTGGGATGTATCGATCGATCTGGTATTGGGTGCCATGGGCCGCAATTGTTGGAGCAGCAAGCATATAGCCAAGTCCAGGCGGAGGGCCAAGGATGTCCTTTGACGCCATCATTCTCATGGCCTGGGTCTCTTGGGCATTGCCCCAACCCTTGCCGTACGCGTTCTCGGGGAGACTGGGCTTGGCGTAGCCGCTGTCGGCCAAGATCTGCCACCATTCGCCAACAGTAAGTGAGGGGTCCCAGTTTGCGTTGAGCCATGATTCCAGCTCGGCCATCTCGTCGTTTGCCATATCCGGAAGGGTAAAGCTTTTTGCCTCCCTGTGGAAACCTGAATCAGCATTGGATGTGGGCAAGCGGGGTAGTAGCGAGGTCGTATGTCCTATGGCAGGACGAATGACCCGCGCAGCACACTCTGGCCGCTGTGAGTCGGGTCGCCGTCCCGGGGCTCGATCGAGATGTCGACGATGGGGAAATCGTCGGCGGTCACGCCTTGGGGCAGACTGAACCGGCCGTCGCTAGTGACCGTGCCGAGCGAGTGCATATCACTAACGTCGTTGTTAATGACCCACAACTCGAGGTCGTCGGCTCCGGCATCGGGCAGCGCCGTGAGGTCGACTTGGACGAAACAGCTTTCGTCGGCACACAAGAAACGTGCGTTGGCGGTTGCGCTAGTAGCGACCGGAAGTCCCTCGTCGGTCATCACTGCAGAAGCAACTTCAGTCAGCGAACTGTCGTCATAGGACACGTTGACAATTGCAATCACAGCCCCGACGAGTAAGAGAGTTGCCGCTGCGATCGAGAGTAGACGGGTCGACGAGAACCAGTCTTCGGTTTTAGGATGTCGTGTCTGTTTTCTGGCAGCTGCTTCCTGGGAAGCAACCTCGACTTCGAGTTCAGCCAGGATGTTGTGCCAGACCTGCGTTGGTGGTGCAATGCGATCAGAGTCTTGAGGCTCGACGCTGCGTGCCATCGCAATGATGGCGTCATCGCTGAACTTGGAGTTGTCGCCAGTTGGCACGTTCATGACGCCGCCTCGAGGTAGTGCCGTAGCCTGGCAAGGCCGCGACGAATATCGCTCTTCACCGTACCGAGCGGCACATCTGTTTGTTCTGCGATCTGTTCGTGCGTGAGATCGTCATAGAAGGCTAATTCCATAATGCGCCGCGGGCGTTCGGGGAGCGTCGCCAACGCTTCTGTAATGAGGAGCTTGTTCGCCAGATTATCGACTGGGTCCCGTTCGTCGGCTACCCGTTCGACCTGGGAACCATCTTTGTCGAAGATCTCGGGAACTCGGCGCCCGTCCTTGCGATAGGCGTCCACGATTTTGTTCTTGGTGATACCGACTAACCACGCAGCCAACGGCCCCCGGTTAGGGTCAAATCGATCACGCGCTTTCCACGCAGCTAAGAAGACTTCTTGGGTTATGTCAGCCGCTGTTGTTGGATGGGCTCGTGCACACAGAGTGTGGACGAGCGATCCGTGGGCCTCGTATGCCGCAGCGAGGCCGTGCTCGCTTCCCGCCCGAAAGGCGTCTTCTATCGCGTTGGCCGCAGGCACAGCCGTCAACAATACAGCGGGAACCCTTGAAACAGCGGGAGCCGATGAGGGACTCAAAGGTGGATCCTCTGCTCGTGGGCGCACCGATAGAAGTTGAGCACCCGACACGTATATCTTTTCGGTGCCGGTCCTGTGTTGGATGCATTAGACCGAAGATTTGTTACAAATTTTGGGTTCTTTCGAAGAGGTGCATCTACACGAAAGGTCGTGGGCGTAAAAGCGGGCACTCTATTGA
>Ga0115000_10000170_pt1 | contig 59861 bp, 48 predicted proteins | sample ArcticOcean_MG_C_6_FD_89690 | JGI IMG/M metagenome (GOLD analysis project Ga0115000, IMG submission 89690) | Marine microbial communities from western Arctic Ocean - ArcticOcean_MG_CB8_128 | ecosystem: Environmental > Aquatic > Marine > Oceanic | place: Arctic Ocean: Canada Basin | collected... | reverse complement strand
TCGTTGCTTAAGCTCACTATTCACTTCGCTTGCGCTTGTAAGAGCATTTAAGGAAGCTTCTTTCTGGCTAAGTTGGGCGCTGAGCTGGTCGATTTTTGCTTGCAATGAACCAAGGTTTGAACGAGTGCCCGCTTGTTCGCTGCGAAGAGTACCAATAGTAGAATCGCGGTTGTCAATTTCGTTTTGCATTTGAGCGCGTTGTGACATCAATGTTGTCTCGGCGTCTTGAGCGCGAATCATTGCCACCTTGTGTAGATCGTCAGCTGCTCTAAATTTCGCTCTGTAACTATTTTCGTTAGTTGTATAGGTCGCAACCAGTGGAACCATGCCAACTGCAAGCAGAGTAACGAGAACGATGAAAATTTTAGTTAAAATATGCACGAGTAAACCTCTTAAAAACAGCGGGATTAGGGGAGACATGACGGCTAGCAAACAGTGAGCATAACCATACCCCTTCATCCACTCAGTATGAGAGGCATTTGTACCCCGATTGAGTCAAATTGTCAATCGACTTCAACGAGTGAATCGGGGTTATTGATGCGTAAAACCGCTCCCGCTGCAGAAATCTGAACAATTGGGTCAGAATCATCCATCATCAGAGCCAGTGGACCCAAACTTAATCGATTGCCTTGCGCTCCAAGGGCTGTTGCACATTGCGAACGAAGGTTTGCGGAATCACTTGATGTGAACCGCAGCACAGGTTCAAGTGGCATTCTATCTTGGGAAATTTCAGCAAGTGCGGTGGCTGCAACCAAACGAATCTCATCTGGATACCTACCTTTTGTAAGGAGAATACTTTCAAGAGTAGAAATAACTTCTACATCTTCGAGCCTGCCAGCAATTTGGCAAGCAATGCCCGTGACTTCTGCTTCTTGTGCAGAACTAAAAATTGCCGCACGAACTACTTCTAATTCTTCAGTATCTCCAAGTAAAATCAAAGCTTCTGCCATTTGCAAATTAATTAACCTTCTGCGTATTGGAGAAATTGAACTTGATTCTGTTTTCAAAGCTTCTCGAATCATATGTTTCGCAGATTGGTTGCCCATTTTTCCCAGGACCATTGCTGCGTTGCCACGCAACTCTGGATTGTCGCTTTGTAACATTTCTCCAAGTGGGTTTAAATCAACACGTCCACCACACTTGTATATGGAGTACATCGCAGCCGCCTGTACTGAAGTTGAAACATCAAGGAGCAAAGGTTCTAACAAAATAGAAGTCGAACACAAGTGGCGGTCCCCTACCATCATTGTCGCGACAAATCGAACACCACGGTTTACATCGCCCAACCCTAACCGGACAGCTTTTTCTAACACTGGAATCGGGGCGTATCGAAGTGCTTCGATAGCATTTGCTCGATACCTTGGATTTGTCGAATCTGTGGCTTGTGCAAGAACTGAAAGCGCGCTTTGTTCAACTGTAGAGCCATCAACAACCATAGCCGAGTGGTTTCCACTCTGCAACGAAGTAGCAGTCTGGTTTTTCGAACTCCATGGGTCTTCACTGGCACGATCTATTGGATTTGGGCCACAAGAAACAACCATACAAAGAACACATATGCTACTACCTACTACCTTCATTGTTTTTTACTCCTTTTGAAACAAGAACCTAGCACGAGCAGGATACCCACAAACAAGCATACCCATGCGACCGCATCACCAATAAATCGGCTCAGTGGCAACTGTTCACCCGAATGCAACTGTACAAAGAGTGATCCACTCTCAAGAATTGGCAAGGAATCTTGTACTTGGCCGTGGTAATTAATGAAGCAACTCACGCCAGTATTAGCAACTCGAACCATTGGTGTCATATTTTCAATACAACGCATTTGTGCCTCACGCACATGCTGAGCATGTGCACTTGCATCGCTGCCGAACCAGCCATCGTTACTTAAATTTATGAGTGCCCCTGCTTTTCGCTCTCCGTTTTTCCACACCAAATTGCGGACTACACTCGGGACCGTATCTTCAAAACAGATTGGTGTTGCGAATGTCAATGTTGCATCGGCATTGCGTACTCTGGTCGATGGAATTGCAAAACGGTGTGTTGTGCCTCCCGCCTGCAAATCAAAAAGCATTGCTGTACCAAACATATCCCGCACCCAGTTTTTCAATGACGAAAAATCTTCTACATATGGAATACGCTCGCCAAATGGAGTAAGGAATGATTTGTCGTACCGCTCTGTACTACCGTCCGGGTACACAAGAACAGCAGAATTAAACTGTTCTTTTGGATCGACTCGTAAAAATTCGGTGTCCTCAATAACAGTAATGTCTACCCATGTTTGAGAACCTACAAGAATGGGGATATCTAATTCTTGTGCAAGCGCGCGAATTTGCGAAGACCAAAACCAAAATGGCGTAAATTGTTCGTCCCAGGGAGCAAATTCAAATCTTGAAACTTCAAACCCACTTCCAGGCACCATTGTTTCTGGCCACACTACCAGCGATGGCTTCTCTGAAGCGTTGCTGATTGCGTCTCTTGTCTGGTCAATAGCACCAAATATATCTTGCCTTTGCTGTTCCCAAGTCCATGCAACTTTATTGCTTTGCGAGACATTTGTTTGAATAACAAGCACCGTAGTAAACGACTGCTGTGCGTTCAACAAATGATTTCCATACGGCACTGCAACAACGTAGAAACTTACCAGGGCTACACCCGCAATTGTGTACCAGCGTTGGCTTCGAAAAGTAGCGACTACAGCTGCGATTGTTACCACAAGGAAACTCACTGCCCAAACACTTCCATACATCGCAATATTTGCAAGTGGAGATTCCACCGCACCAGTTCCTGCTAAATACCACGGATACCCATCAAAAATTACGATACCACGAAGGCATTCAAGTGCAACCCAAAGTACTGGCGCAGTAATGACTACTGAAATCGGAATGTTTTTTGTTTTGCGTAACAAAAAGACAAAAAGTGGCGCCCACAGGGACATGTACAAAGCGAGCGCAAGCCAGCCCAAAAAAGTAACTTCAGAAATCCACGAATGCAACACGAGCCACAATGGGAATTGCGTGCTAAAAATAACTATGCAAGCACGACGAGTTGTACTTGCATGCAGTGCAATATAGATAAGCAATGCCGGTCCAAGAACTGCAGCAATCGCAGAACCAATTGGAGCAGTTGACAACCAAGTGCAAAACGCTGATGCTATAGCCAACGCAAACAAATTCTTTGTTTTCATTATTTACCCGCGTAGTCGATAAAACTGGAAATTTCACTACGCAATTCTTCACGTGGAACGACACAGTCTACAAATCCACACTCAAGTAAAAACTCTGAACGCTGGAAGCCTTCAGGAAGTTCCTGTTTAATTGTTTGCTGAATAACGCGAGGGCCAGCGAAACCAATCAATGCTTTTGGTTCTGCAAGGATAATATCGCCAAGCATTGCGAAACTTGCTGTGACACCCCCGGTTGTTGGATCTGTTAAGACTGAGATAAACAAACCACCCATGTCATCGAATCTCGCAAGGGCTGCTGCAGTTTTAGCCATTTGCATGAGCGAAAGTCCAGACTCCATCATTCTCGCTCCACCAGAAGCGGAAACTATAATGAGTGGTAAATCTTGTTCCATAGCACGTTCTGTAGCGCGCTTAATTTTCTCGCCTACAACACTCCCCATGGAACCGCCTAGAAAGGCAAAGTCCATCACACCTAAGACTACTTTTCGACCTTTGATAAAGGCGTAACCTGTGTGCATTGCATCTTTAGAATTCGTTTTCTTTTGAGATGCTTCAATGCGGGTTTTGTATGACTTTAGGTCTACAAATTCAAGTGGGTCTAAGGGAGCAAGATTCTCGTCAAAAGGCTCAAACGTTCCAGGGTCAACCATTTGTTCGATGCGTTGCCTTGCATTGACACGAAAGTGCCGTTGGCATTCAGGGCAAACCAAAAGATTATTTTCAACAGAGCGTTTGAATAAAATTGCACTACAAGAATCGCATCGCATCCAAAGACCTTCTGGAATTGATCGCCTTTTTGCTGGTGACGTGGCTTCGTCTGCCCACTCTGTTTGCTCTTTGTGTTTCATATTTGACTTACTCATCAATACGGAATGTATCGGTTAATGGCCCCGAAGTCCCGTAATCGCTGCTGCATAATCATCAGAACCAAAAATTGCCGAAGCCGCAACAAGGACATCGCAGCCTGCACTTCTACAAGATTCGCACGTCGCTGCTCCAACTCCACCATCCATTTGAAGGCGCTGGTCAGGGCGGAGACGTTCTGCGATAACTTCTACTTTCGAGAGTACCTCTGGAATAAACGCTTGACCAGAAAAACCGGGATTCACGCTCATGACAAGTACTAAATCAAACGCTTCTATAAAAGGCAATATATCTTCCACATCAGTCGGAGGATTAATTGCAATCCCAGCATCCATACCAGCGTCATGTATTGCTTCTGCGAGTGCAAATGGATCATCGTTTGCTTCAACATGTCCAGTAAACAAATTACATCCTGCTTTTGCAAATGATTCTACGTATTCCATTGGTTTGTTCACCATAAGGTGAACATCAAGGTACACATCTGGCATTCGAGAGCGTAAGGAATTACATAGTGCTGGTCCCATTGTTAAGTTTGGCACAAAGTGCCCATCCATAACATCAAGGTGCAATAAGTCAGCTCCAGCAGCCAACGTCTTTTCGCACTCTTCGCCTAAATTGGCAAAGTCGGCAGAAAGAATTGATGGTGCCACAAGCGGCAACGAAGTTGGTGTTGTAAGAATGCTCATAGATCTCTGAATTTGCATCGTTTCTTTTACTCGCCAGCGTTTACGTGTTGTTGTTGTGTCTTGTAACTATCTAAGTCGTACTTGTACGTTTCTTTGTCTTTCTGACGAGCTGAAAAATATGCTTTGCGTTGCCATTCAATTGCCTGATCGATATCACCATTCTTAAAGTGAACGAACGCTATTGTTGAAAGAAACTTTGGGTCGGCCTGGCTTCGTGCATAAGAAAGTGCTGTACTAGCTGTGTTCAAAGCGAAATCCATCTTACGATCTTTTGCAGGAATATCCTCGTTCTCAGCGATGTTCCGAGCTATCCAAGTGAGTAGTTCTGGATCTTCTGCGCCACGAGTAATCATTACTTTTGTGATATATGCATAAGCGGCTTGAGGGTCTTTCTTATCTATAAGAAGCATATTGAATTGCTTAACATACAATTTCGCAAACACCATTTCGTCAATTTTTATTGCGTTGTCGTATGCCTTTGAAGCTTCTGACCAACTGTTCCCTGCACGGTATGATTTTGCGGCACTGATGGAAGGTGCTGCTTCTGTTTGTTTCTTTAAGTTGTACCGGCCAGACATCACCTTTGCAAGAATTTCATCAAACTCTTCACTCATTGGATGACCAATGAATTGAATAACATTCTCGCGATCAACGATGAACGCACATGGAATACCTTTTTGGCCAGCAGCATCCATCCAAGAACGATATGTCCTATTTCGATTGTCCACACCAACGGTGTATTTCATTTTCATTCCTTGGCGTTTTACAAATGGCTCCACTAAGTCTGGATTACTGTCTGTAGAAATTCCTACGATGGTTAATCCGTCATCGCCAAATTCTTCTTGTAATTTTGTAAGGTGGGGAATAGATTTTCGACAAGGCGCACACCAAGTTGCCCAGAATTCGACGACGTATACATTTTCACCATTAGGGTTAAATGAGCCTTTTACCCATTCGACATCAAGTCCAGGAGCTGGAGAACCTACTTCAAGACCTCTGCCTCGTTGCGCAGAGGCAAGAGTCGTAAGGGTCATTGTTAGTGCTAAAGCTGTTAGTAATACTCGTAAACGCATTGGATATTCACTCCTTAAGTGAGAGGTAATTCTTCGATATTGTCAATCATAGAGCATCATCGAGCAAAGCAACACTAGAAAACGCTTTTCCTTCGAGCATTTGTAGGCTAGCACCCCCCCCTGTGGATAAATGAGTCATTTTAGACTCTAATTCGAATAATGAAACGGCAGAAGCCGTGTCACCTCCGCCAACTATGGATACTGCCCCCTGCTCGGTTGCTTCACTAACTGCAGTTGCCATTCTCTTCGTACCCTCATCGTATGGAGAGACTTCGAACACCCCCATCGGGCCATTCCAGACAATCGTTTTGGCTTTCTTCAATACTCTCGAATACGTTTTTATAGTTTCAGGACCAATATCTAAACCCATTAATCCTTGGGGAATTGGAGTGTGCATCGTAGTCGTTTCAACTCGCCCGCCTATTTGCTTGGCGCAAACATGATCGGTGGGCAACATAATTGTTGTCGTGCTTTTCTTTGCTTGTTCGAGCATTTTTTTGGCATCCAGAACACGGTTCTTTTCGACAAGACTGCTCCCAACATCTTCGCCGAGCGATACCAGAAAGGTATACGCCATCGCGCCACCAATAAGTATGGTGTCTACTTTTCCCAACAAGTTTTCGATTGCGCCCATTTTGTCTGCAACTTTTGCGCCGCCCAAAACCGCCACAAAGGGCTGCTCAGCGTGAGCGATTGCATTGTCAAGATATTGCAATTCTTTTGCAAGAAGTAGACCTGCGACTCTGGGCTTCCCTTGCATAGCTTCGGGAACGGCAACCATAGAAGCATGTTCACGGTGCGCTGTACCGAATGCATCATTGCAGTAAATGTCACTACCTGTTACTACTGTAGAGGCAAAGTCAGAACTCCCCAATTTCTCACCCGCATTGAATCGCAGGTTCTCTCTAAGGATAATAGTTGACGTAGTATCGTCATTGGAACAAGACACTGGAACGCCAAGTAACTCTGAAAGCCGCAAAGCTACAGGAGCAAGACTGAACTCTGGCTCCACGCCTTTTCCAGTTGGACGCCCTAAATGACTAAGTAAAGTAAGAGAGCCTCCGCGTTCAAGAACGCTCAAAATGCTGGGCAGTGCCATCCGAATGCGACGATCATCATTGATTATCCCGTTCTTTACTGGGACATTGAAATCCACACGCATCAGAACTCTTTTTCCATCTACATCGATTTTATCGATCGTTTGTTTCATGCTTCGTATCTTATGCTCTTAAAATACAAGGATGCGCCCAATCATTTTAATTCTTGGCCCAACGGCTGGTGGAAAAACCTCTCTGTCCATCGAACTCGCTAATCGAATCGAAGGTGGCGGTGAATGTATTATCGCAGATTCGATGCAAGTCTATACAGGCATGGATATTGGCACTGCTAAACCGACTGCGGAAGAACAGTCTCAAGCTGTACACCACCTTATCGATATTGCAGACCCAAAAGACGACGGTTTCACTGTGGAAACATGGCTGACCAAAGCGAACGATAGTATTGAAGACGTTCGCTCTCGCGGGAAGTGGCCCATTGTTGTTGGTGGAACGAATTTATATGTGCAATCGCTTTTGTTTGGTTTGTTTGATGGACCTGAGCGTGACCAAGAAAAACGTGATGAATTACACGCTGTACCGAATCCAGAATTACTTGAACGCCTTAGAAAACTTGACCCAGAAGCTGCCGACCGTATACATGTGAACGACAAAAGACGGCTTGTGCGAGCTGTAGAGGTTTGCGAAGCGACGGGAATGCCCCTTTCTTCTCTACAAGCGCAATGGGGCAAACCGATGCCAAGGGAAGATGCCAGAATGATTGGGTTATCGTGGCCAGTGAAAACAATCAACAGAAGAATCAACTCACGAGTTCGAACAATGTTCGACCAAGGGCTGCTGAATGAAGTAGAAGGTTTAAAAGGTTCTTTAGGGAAACAGGCATCTGAAGCCCTCGGATACAAGCAACTTCTTGCGTATTTCGAAGGCAAATCAACCCTTGAAGAAGCCCAAGAGCGAATTAAAATTTTGACACGAAGATATGCAAAACAGCAACGGACTTGGTTAAAAAGGTTCAAAATACTGCCTTCTGCCAATTTTATTGATATGGACGAAAAAGGCATTCAATACGCTGTAGAACAAGCACTTATGCATATTTCTTGATTGTTTATATAGATGTTTGGACTTGACGGGAGCCAAAAAGTCGTTCTAATGCCATCCCATTGTGCATGGCGAACTCGTCGCTGTGCCGATGGATAACGCGTATACACACTCCTCAAATGAGAACTGCATGGAAGACTTATTTTGGCAAAAAAGAAGACAAAAAAGAAAATAACGAAGAAGAAAACAACGAAAAAGAAAACAGCAAGGAAGAAGCAGGCTGTTCCAGACGCAACTGGTAAGCATCTTGTAATCGTTGAATCCCCTGCTAAGGCAAGAACTATCAATAAGTATCTTGGCGATGATTACGCTGTTACTTCTTCTGTTGGCCACGTACGTGATCTTCCAGCTCGCTCACCTAAAGGAGAGAAACAACCTGTTCCAGGCGTTGACCTTGAGCATGATTTTGCGCCGACGTACGATGTTCTCAAAGGGAAAGGCACCTTGGTTGCAGAATTGAAAAAAGCAGCGAAGGTTGCAAAAGACGTTTGGTTTGCGAGTGACCTTGATCGCGAAGGAGAAGCTATTTCGTGGCATCTTGCTGAATTACTCAACGTAGACCCATCGAAAGCGAAACGCGTTATTTTCAATGCGATTACAAAAAAGCAAATAGAAGAAGCGTTCAAAGACCCGCATCCAATCAATATGGATTTTGTCAATGCGCAACAAGCGCGTCGAATTCTCGACCGAATCGTTGGATACCAAGTCTCGCCACTTCTCTGGAAAAGAGTAGCAGGCGGTCTCAGCGCTGGCCGTGTGCAATCTGTTGCCGTTCGAATAATTGTCGAACGTGAAAAAGAAATTGAAGCTCATATTCCTGATGAAACGTGGAACGTCGTAGGAAGATTCACTCTTGACCAGGACAAATGCTCGTCACTTATCACTGAATGGGACACATTCATTGACACCAAAGACGAAAAAGGCAAAGGCCCTACGCGTAAAATGATGAACGCGTTTTTGTCGAGTAACAATTCCATCGAGGGAACTCTCGTCGAAATCGACGGCAAACCATTCAAAATATTCCGAGCAGCAGACTGCACCGATGGATTAGATGGCCATAAAAAACAACTCCTAGATGTTGGCAAAGCTGTAGGGCTTGCCAAACCAAAAGTCCACGTCGAAGAAGATGAGAAAGGCAAAGGGCCAGCAAAGCATGTCATCACTTTGACTCATACACTTGCCGATGGTGTGCAGTACAAAATCAAAGACATTACACAAAAAGATACCTCGGTAAGGCCGCCTGCACCTTTCATTACTTCATCTTTGCAGGCTTCTGCTTCTTCTTTTCTTGGTTTTGGTGCTAAACGCACAATGCGTGCTGCGCAAGCGTTGTACGAAGGGGTGAGAATTAAAGGCGAAGGGCAAGTGGGTTTGATTACGTATATGCGTACAGATTCAACGCATCTTTCGATGGATGCCATCAACCAAGTACGTACATATATTGGCAATAAATTTGGTGAAGAGTACCTGCCAGAAAAACCAAAGTTTTATACTTCGTCAAACGATTCAGCCCAAGAAGCGCACGAAGCTGTACGGCCAACGGACGCTGGGCGTCACCCTGACACGCTTCCAGCTTCTCTAGATGAAGATCAACGAAAACTGTACCGATTGATTTGGTCTCGATTTGTAGGGTGCCAAATGACTGCTGCAAAATGGCATCGAACTGAGTTTTACTTCGAACGTGATGATACACCTACAGGCGCAGTTTTCAAAGTTGCTGGTCGTACGCTCGCATTCGAGGGGTTTTATAAAGCGAGCGGGATACCAAGTTCAGATTCCGAGCAGAACCTTCCAAAACTTTCTGTTGGAGACCCTCTATTTCCATTTAATGTGACACCGAAGCAATCCTTCTCGTCACCATCAGCTAGGTACAGCGAAGCCTCGCTCATTAAAAAGTTAGAAGCCGAAGGAATCGGTCGACCTTCAACCTACGCATCAATCATCGATGTCATTCAGAATAGAAATTACGTAGAGAAAATCGAACGCTCGTTCCACCCAACCGACTTGGGTGAAGTTGTTACAGATAAACTCATTGAAGCATTCCCTGTGTTGATGGGTGTTGAATATACACGGTCATTAGAGGAGCGGCTCGACAGTATTGCAGTTGGCGAACTTGAGTGGACTGCAATGTTGCACGACTTCTACGGTCGATTCAGCAAACGACTTGAAACTGCTTACGAAGAAATGTCGCACGCGAAAGCAGAAATGCAACCTGCTATTTACAAGTGCCCCGAATGCGGAAGTAAAACTGCATACCGCTTTGGTAAAAACGGACGATTCTTAACGTGTGCAAGTTATCCTGACTGCAAATACGCTGCGCCAATCGATAGAAAAGGTCAACCACGGTTACCTGAACGTGTTGATGTTGCTTGCCCTGAGGATGGCTCTGCTATGGAAAAACGCACCGGCCGTTTTGGACCGTTCTTAGCTTCAGTCAATTATCCAGAAATTAAAACAGTAGTGAATCTAGATAAAAAAGGTGGTGTTAAATATCCATCTCCACCGCCGTTGCTCGTTGAATCGTTGCAGTGTGAAAAATGCGAAAGCCCAATGAATTTACGGAACGGCAAACGCGGGCCATGGCTAGGTTGCTCTACATTCCCAAAATGCAAAGGTCGTATGGGTTGGAAAACTCTCGAAGACGATATTCGAAATGAACTTGAAGCAGCCTTAGAATTGCACGAAGAAGCAAATCCACAAGTCATTGTTAAAACACTTAGCGGAAAAACCATCCCTGAAGGCAGTCCCATTGAGGACCTTCTTATGGAAGGCGGAGTCGTCGAACTCGAAATTTATTAACTTCTCAAACTTTTAACCGAGTACTAGGATAAAATACAGATTATGACTCGGAAAATGACAAGGCAAATTCAAGTTGGAAACGTACGTATCGGTGGCGATGCTCCCGTATCTATTCAATCGATGACGTCTGGCTACACGCATGATGTTGATGCCTGCGTTGCAGAAATACATAAACTCGCAAACGCAGGCGCTGACATAGTACGAGTTGCCGTCCCTGAGAAAAAAGATACTGCAGTACTGCCTGAAATTTTGTCGCAAGTATCCGTTCCTATTGTGGCAGATGTACATTTTCATTTTAAACGTGCACTTGAATCAATCGAAGCAGGCGTTCATAAAATTCGCCTTAATCCTGGTAACATTGGTGACACTGAACAAGTGAACGCAGTCATCGATGCATGCAAAGACGCTGGTATTCCAATTCGAATTGGTGTGAATGAAGGCTCAGTCGTTGAACGTAAAGATAAACAAAAACGACAGGAAGAACTCGCTTCATTTTTCTCAGATAGAAAACAAGGTCACCTTCTTGCGATGATGATTGCGAAAATTGAAGAGTATCTTGATATATTTGCAGCTCGTGATTTTCACGATATTTGCCTAAGTGCGAAGCTAATGGACGCAAGGCTCGTCATTGACATTTATGAAGAACTTTCCAAACGGTTTGATTATCCCCTTCACTTAGGAGTGACCCACGCAGGTCCTCGTGAAACTGGTTCAATCCGTTCCATATCTGCACTTGGCTCTCTCCTTTCCCAGGGAATTGGGGACACGATCCGTATTAGTTACGCAAGCGACCCTGTATACGAAGTTGAAGACGGCGTAGAACTCCTTAACTGTTTAGATTTACGCGACCGAATTGGTGCCGAACTCATTGCTTGCCCAAGTTGCGGGCGCATCCAAGTCGATTTGTTTACATTAGTTGACGATGTTCGCAAACAGTTACAAGACGATATCGATGTGCCAATAAAAGTTGCCGTTATGGGTTGTGTTGTCAATGGCCCAGGCGAAGCTGAAGGTGCAGATGTTGCAGTATTTGCAGGCGATCGTCGTGGAATAATTTATGTGCAAGGCGAACGCGTTGCAAATGTTCCAGAAAATGAAATCCTTGACAGACTTCTGCTTGAATGTAAAAATTTACAAGAGCGAGTCCGATCAGGCGCTACAAAACTTGGCGAAAAAGCGGTAACTATTGTCGCTCCAACATCAGACATAACCATCGAAGGTCACCACCAGTGAACAAAAAACTCCGCACTGGGTTCACAATTATCGAAATGATTATTGTGATTGCTGTTATTGGCGTACTCGTTGCTATCTTGATACCCGCTGCACGAGGAGTCATGTCGCGATCTAGAAAAGTCAAGGAAATGAATCTTATAAGCCACGTTGGAAAAGCATGGAATATGTATTCTGTAGATCACCTTGATACTATTCTTCCTGGCTACGTGAGCACTGAGGTGCAAGCAAAAGAGGAACTTGCTTGGATTTTCCCAAATGAAACGCTCGTGCCGCCTGCTCCGGACTATGGACCAAATGATCCTAACGACGCGGGGCCTTGGCCATTTCGATTACTTGATTACCTTGATTACGATTGGGAATCTGTTATTTCGTACAAAAAAACTGAGTGGTCCAGTGGTGATTTGCGAGAATACGCAAATATTATTGCAACAGAGCCAGCGTTTGGATACAACGGTTTTTATTTAGGTGGCTGGCAAGAAGTGGACAGTCATGGCGGACGTGTTACATCATTGTTCAGTAATGTTGCGTTAACAAACGGCAGGCGTGTAAACGTAGTTGCAAAATATACATCCGCAATTCCAAGGGCTGACAACCAAATTGTTTTCTGCAGCACTTTTTTTGCAACAGAGGGCATCCATCACGAGTTGTCCGACGACACCCCCGGTACGTTCATGGCAATTCCTAGTGTTCTTGCACGCGTCAAAAGATGGCAGCCAATCGCTAGCAACAGAATAGAAGCACGATTCGATACATACGCGCCGTTAGGCAGATACAACGGAATTCCATCACTCGTATTTGCTGACGGTTCAGTCCGTACTATTGATACAGTGAAACTGCTCGACCAATCGCTTTGGATTCCAAGCGCAAAACAAATTGGCGACGTTCCAGCAAGCGAATTTTCACACACAATGAACTGAGTTAATTTGAAGAATCATCCTTTGATTTCTTCTGGTTCTTCATTTGGTATTCAAGCATAAAACGCATGCGTTTCATATCGCTTTGATCAAGAAGTGATTTGCTTGGATCGACGCTCATAGAAGCAAACCACTTTTCTTCCACTGCTGTATATCCAAACAACTTCTCCATGCGTGCACTCAAGTCATCCATGTGACCTGCACCATACAATACGCCGATCGAAGATGCACCTTCGACATACTCCAGTGTAAATGCAATATCGCTAAGTACTTCAGTATTCCTGTCAATGATGATGACGTTGTTGAGTTCGGGCTCTACTTCTTGAAGTAAATCAGTAGTTCCTGGCATCGATAAAATTTCGATCATGAGCAATCTAGCGGTTTCTTGCACTCCACCACCAAGCAAGAGGTCTAGCATAGGAATAATTTTCATAACCCCGCTCGCAAGTTTTGCAGTAAACGCTTCGCCAGTAATTGTTTCTAAAATCGCAGGGTCAGCGCCTCTTTCAACGAATTTTTTTTGCACTTCACCAATTGTCAAGTCGCTACAGAACCACGTTGGATCCTCGTACCCTAGTCCTTCCAATTGAAACTCAAGACCAAGCATATCTGCCATCTCGGCTTGAATCCCTTTGTCTGCTGACACGGCATCTTTATCTTCTGGAATAATAATATCTCGTGTCGCTTGCATGTCAGCAGCAAAAGTATCGCCGCCACGTTTTCCATCTGCGCCAAAACACCAGAGAGTAACTTCATTCTTTTCTTTATCTATCTGCAATACGAATTGTCTGCCCCACGCATCAACCGAAGCATCCTCAGCCCACGTTGCAAGTCGACTGTCGAAAATGGCAGCCTCAATAAACACGTCTTCAATGTTTTCTGGATAAGTACCAGTATCTTCGATGACGCGTTTCGTAATGTCTGCAACAAACTCAAGCGAAAGCAGGGTTGATTCGAATTTTTCCTCTTCTGTATTTCCAGCTGGAGGTCTTGAACCCGTTGGCATCACAGATTCGTACAACACCATATCCATACCATCGAGTAATTCCGACACCTTTTCGTAATACGAAGCATCGCCTATATGCACAACACCAACCAGCCAGATGTCTGGCTTGTCTTCTGCAATATATTTCCTTGACGCTATTTCAAGAGATACTTGATTTTCGCTCTCTGCTTTTCGAGTCCAAGGCACTATCCCCACATCTGCTTTTGGTTCTTGACCAAGTGCGCAAACGCATATACAAGTAGTTATAAAGATCATTCTTTGCCTCCTTGCTGGGCTGCAGCGATAAGCGATTCAATACGACCAATCGAACGTGATGACCAGCCTCTAAATAACATATACGGAAATAGTGTTACTAAAGCGACAATCAAACCGAGTGCAGTCGTTAACAGTGCTGCCGCAATTCCTCCGGCAACATCAGATGGGTCAGTTAACACAGATTGTTCACCGAGCAAACGAAACGACTGAATGATGCCTAGCACTGTTCCTAAAATACCCAGCAAAGGCGCTGCAGTAATTATTGTGGAGAGCGCAACCATAAACCGATCAATCTTTGGCCGTTGTGCTTCCACTGCTTCCATAGCAACTGCATCGCTTGGGCCGTTTAAAATGAGTGCCTTCGCTACAAAACCGTACGGTGTTTTATCGTTCTTCACTGCAGCTTGCGCGGAATCGAAATCGCCCCGCCTCAAAAATCCGTTGAGTTTTTCTAGACGAGCTATCGAACCCTTTCCACCAACAAGCATCCAAAACCAACATCGCTCTAATATGAGCGCAACGCTAATGATGCTTAGGATAAAAAGCGGGACCATGACATAGCCGCCCTTGTCTATTAAATTTGTTAGATCTTGCATTACTTCTTGTTGCATACGTAGATTGTAGGTTTACAACGTACAATCTGTGGAATATGAAGCAATCTATAGAAACACCTCCAACTGCACTTCAAGAGTCAGTTGAACTCATCGAACCATTGCTTCAGAAGCGGTTAGAATCGTTCGACTTGCCCGCCAATCTATACGATGCGGCGTCGTACGCAGTTGTGAATGGTGGAAAACGGGTTCGCCCCGCACTTACACTTATGTGTTGTGAAGTTGTTGGCGGTTCGCGAGATCTAGCCATCGATGCCGCTATTGCGGTCGAGTTTATCCACTGCTTCAGTTTAGTACATGATGATTTACCCTCAATTGACAATGACGAACTTCGGAGGGGGAAGCCAACCCTTCATATTCATGCAGGTGAGGCTATGGCTGTTTTGGCTGGAGACTTGCTCCTTCCACTTGCTTTTGAATTGCTCTCAAATGGACAATATACAGCCACGCAACAAAGCAAACTTGTACGCACGCTTGCAAGTGCAACTCGAAAGATGGTCGCTGGGCAAGTGTACGACACACTAGGTGGATTACCAGAACATTTGAGCGCAGAAGACGGATTGAAAGAAATTCATAAAAACAAAACTGGCGCACTCATTTCGTGCGCATGCACTCTAGGCGGTATATGCGGAAAAGCATCCGATGCACACTTGAAAGCCATACAAGATTTCGGCGAAACGACTGGTCTCATGTTCCAAATTGTTGACGACCTAATAGATTTGCAAGGTGAATCTGAACATGTTGGCAAAGCAACGGGAAAAGACGCAGATGCCGGGAAAAAAACATATCCAGGCACAATCGGGGTGGAAGAATCACTCTGCGCTGTGCAAAGCCTTCAAAAACGTGCAGAAGAAGCACTTTCGCCCCTTGGCAACGATGCAGAAACCCTAAGGTTATTCAATCTTTGGATGGCGCATCGAACTCGATAAGCGTACTAAGCGTACAATAGACAAATCCCACATGCCTACTGAATTACTAACAAGAATCAATTCCCCAGATGATTTACGAAAACTGTCTGTATCTCAACTCCCACAATTGGCAGAAGAGATGCGTCACGCGATTTGCGAACAAGTAAAAAAATCAGGCGGGCACTTAGCACCAAACTTAGGCGTAGTTGAACTTATGATTGCGCTTCATTATGTGTTTGATTTCTCGCACGATCGACTTTTGTTTGACGTCGGGCACCAATGTTACCCTCATAAATTACTTACGGGGCGCCAGCATCTGCTTGGTAAGCTTCGACAAAAAGGTGGTATGTCTGGCTTCCCATCGCCAGACGAATCTCCATTCGATTTGTTCGCTGTTGGTCACGCTGGCACAGCAATTTCAACTGCAGTTGGTATGGCACGGGGTGACACTATTCATGGCGAATCCTACGAACCTGAAACAAATCAGGACGGAAGAAGAGTTGTCGCCTTTATAGGAGATGCGAGTATTGTCAACGGCGTTGCTATGGAAGGGCTTAACAACGCAGGCACTCTAAAAAGACAAATGCTCATCGTATTGAACGATAACGGCATGAGTATCGCAAATCCACAAGGTGCAATTGCTGATTACTTCGACCACCTTCGTGTTGGCTCTACGTATAGATCGATGAAGAAGACGGCAAAGAATGTAATGAAGGGTCTTCCTGGCGGCTCGTTATTAAAAGACATGTCGCACCGAATGACCGAAATGCTGAAAGACGCAATTTTTGAAGATTCATGGTTTGAGCATTTTGGAATCCTCTCCGTTGGACCAATCGATGGACACGATTTACCTTCACTCATTGAAATGCTGCTGGAAGTACGAGACGTAGACAGACCACTGCTGCTCCATGCGCATACGATCAAAGGGAAGGGATTTGAATACACTGAAAACAATGCGACAGAATTCCATTCTCCAAAACCATTTGAAGTTTCTGATTGTGCAGTAAAGGTGCAATCCTCTGGCCGTTCATTCACGGCAGCATTTTCAGACGCACTTATTGATCTTCTAAAACAAGACTCTAAAGTAGTTGCTGCAACTGCAGCAATGCCTGATGGCACGGGCACAAAAGAAGCCATCACACTTTTCCCAGATCGAGTCTGGGACACAGGCATTTGCGAATCCCACGCTATGGACATGCTCGCAGGCTTGGCAAAAACAGGTTGCAAACCATTTTTTGCAGTGTACTCAACATTTTTGCAACGAGCATTCGACCAAGCATTTCAAGAAGTTGCGTTACAAGGCCTACCCGTTCGACTCTGCCTCGACAGAGCCGGAGTAGTTGGTGGAGACGGGGCTGTGCATCATGGATTTTGTGACATCTCGTTGTTACGAGTTTTACCAAATGCAACACTGCTAGCTGCAATAGATGAAACAACACTCAAGCACGGCTTGCAATGTATGTTGCAATGCAACGATGGGCTTTCCGCTATTCGTTATCCGAGAGACAGCGTGAGCGAACTTGTTGCTGACTCACCACCATTTGTCATTGGAAAAGCACACTGTATTCTTGAATCAAAAGAACCCAAACTAGCAATTCTTGGATACGGTACCCCAGCTATCCACGCACTAGAAGCTGCGCAACGGCTAGATTCACAATCTATAGCGGTGTACGATGCACGCTTTGCAAAGCCTGTTGATGGCGACCTTATTGAGTCCCTGCTTTCAAATTCAATCCCAATTATTACCGTTGAAGATCACAGTACTATTGGAGGATTTGGTTCAGCGGTTATTGAAGAAGCATCGAATCGAAATTTAGACACCTCCCTCGTCACAGTGCTCGGCTTACCTGATCGCTGGATTGGGCACGGCTCTCGCAAAGAACAATTAGAAGAAGCAGGCATTGATGCGACTTCGATTGCTCTAGTTGCCGAGAAATTTTTGCAACCAACTAAAACAGAAATTCCAGAAGTAGTAACCTCTTAAGATATTTTTATGTCAATACTAATCATCGAGCACAGTACCCTTACAGGAGCAGAAAGACTTGGATTCCGATTAAGCGAAGACGGTCACAGATTACAAGTTGTTCGCGTTCACAAAGGCGAACAATTGCCAGATAATCTTGATGAAATTGATGGAGTGATAAGTTGCGGAGGCCCTCAGGCACCTGACTGCAGCGATGATTGGGTCGACCACGAACTTCGCTTGCTGAAAGAAGCTGACGAGTTACAACTTCCAATCTTAGGCATTTGCCTAGGCTCACAGCTTCTCGCTCGAGCGCTCGGTGGAAGCGTCGCAAAATGCAGCGCTCCTGAGTACGGCTGGTATGACATCACACTCAATGCATCGGGTAAAGAAGATGTTTTATTCGCAGGGCAACCTTGGACAGGACCACAACTGCACTGGCATCTCTGGGAGGTAACCGAATTGCCTGCTGATGCAATTGCACTTGCAAGTTCTGAACGATGCAACAACCAGATATGGATGAAGGGTATACATACCTACGCTGTTCAATTCCACCCTGAATGTACGAGAGAGACTATTACTGCTTGGATTGCTGACGAAGATCCCGATTCCGGAATTGACGGAAATGCAATTGAATCTGAAACAGATGCCAATTTTGCAAATTACGAACGATTAACTAATCGCTTCTTTGATGCAATTTCCCAACTCCATATGCCTGTGCATACTCGGCTTCAACGGCAACGACACTAACATGGATAAAGAAAACCCAACTCCGCAATACCTCAAACCATATCAAGAGGCTGTTGAAGAACATGGTGGAAATTTTGAAGCGACATTATGGCGTTCCAAAAAAGGGCAAGAATTACGATTTCAAGCGTTCACACAAGAAATAGATTTTTCAGGCACAACTATTCTCGACATAGGATGTGGAATTGGGGACTTCGCTGAACACTTGTTGCAAGCGGACATGCAGTACGACACATACATCGGAATAGATGCAATGGAAGAAATGATTACAACTGCGAACGCGCGTACTCTTGCACGTGCTACATTTCAAGTTGATGATGTTTTGCAAAATACAAGTTTGATCTCTGATTTCGATTGGGCTATATTTTCTGGAACACTCAACGCTATGAATGAAGATGTCGCTGAAGAACTTATCAAAACCACATTCCAAGCGTGCAAAATTGGCGTTGCTTTTAATTTCCTTTCAGACACATCTGGTCGTGACCCAGAAACTGAAGACTTGCACCCTGCAACACGCTTTAACACCATTTCATGGCTAAAAACTGCTTTTTCACTATCGCCTGTTGTTTCGTTCACACAAACCTATTTGCATGGGCATGACGGTACTATTATTATTCGTAAACACGAAGTTCCGCAGTAAAGTGAAAGTGACAGGGAATTCAACTGTACAATAATGAGCGTCTTACTCAAGGAGAGAATGAAAGATGCCAGATACCACGAGCAGTACTGTTAAGGTCGTTGCAACAAACGGCGGTTTTAAAACTTTTGTCGCGTTCCTCGCAGCGATGTTTATTTTTATGATTGTTTTCCTCGTCGGAATTGTGGGAGGCTTTTCAGCTTTCGCATCATCCAACGCGAACAGCGGACTTGTACAAACATCCACCCTGCAAGATGGCGGAGGCTCTTCTATAGCAGTACTTGAAGTGCAAGGAGTAATAGATGGATCCAATGCAGAATATGCTAGGCAAGCCGTAAATGAAATTTTAGATAACAAAAATATTCGCGCAGTAGTGTTGCGTGTCGACTCTCCAGGAGGCGGCGTTACTGCTTCTGACGAAATTTGGCATTACCTACAACGAATCAAAGAAGCAAACATTCCCATAGTTGCAAGTTACGGCGGAGTTGCGGCATCAGGTGGGTATTACATTTCTTGTTGCGCTGACCACATCATCGCACAAGAGACAACAATTACTGGCTCAATCGGTGTTATCGCTAACATCATGACTTACCAAGAATTACTAGGCAAGATGGGTGTTACCCCAATCACGTTAATTGCACAAGGTTCCCCAGAAAAAGATGTTGCTAATGACGTCTACAGAAATTGGACTATTAAAGATAAACAACAAGTCCGAGATATTTTAAGTTCCATGTACACAATATTCTTCAGCAGAGTGAAAATGGGCCGAGGTCACGTCATTGCAGACGAGAAATCGTTAAAAGCTGTAGCAAATGGTTCTGTGTACACAGCGCAACAAGCCCTCGAAAATGGTCTTATCGATGGTATAGGGTACCTTGACGATGCAATCGCCATTGCCCGAAGCCGTGCAGGAATCGCAAGCGACAACTCCACCGTGATACGGTTAAATCGAAACACACCTTCGTTTGGAGGGTTGTTTGGCGCTTCCTCATCAACAATAACAATCTCTGATATTCAAACTATGCTCCATGAGTTTTCGATGCCAAAACTTATGTACCTGTACAACAAATAAAAAAAGGGAACATATGATTCTATCTCTGTCCACAGTGGCGATTTGCGCCACGTGCGCTTTAGGTGCGCCTTCAGTTACCGATAAAGACGTAAAAAATGCAATTAACATGATAACGACTGCCCTCGAAGAGCGACACGATGAACTTCGATGTTGGGACCCCGTCATCCAATCGAAAGGTTGGCTTCACCGGCATCCCGGAACAACAACTGCGCTTACAACTCTGTCATTGCTCTCCGCTGGAGTTTCTTACAACTCGCCAAAAATACAACGAGCAATAGATTTTATTTGGGAAATTGAAGAGCCTAGTTCGTATCTTCGTGCGTTGCGTATTTCCATTTGGGCGGTGCTTCCAGATACGTTCGAAAGACGCCTAGAGAAAGATACGAAACAATTGTTGCGATCGATGAGCCTTGAACTGGGTGGGTGGAGTGTCATCGGTACACCTACAAAAAACGAAATTATTTCGCCGCTCATTCGTGAATTTGGAGTAATTGCATTGCGTGATGCGCACAACCGAGGCATTACGATATCTAAAAAATATTGGCTCTCTATTGCAAATGCTGCGCTAAAGGCACAGCATGCTGACGGAGGCTGGGCATATAGTTCAAGTGGAACTGCGGGGAAGTCGTCATCTAACATGACCGTTGCAGGATTAAATTGCCTTTTGGGCATCGATGAATCTTGCGGCAGAGACTTAAACACTGACGATGCAGACAAACTTCATCTCGCTATTGAACAAGCCCTTACTTGGCTTGATGAGCATGGAACTATAAAAAATAGTGGCGGAACAGCTCTCATGAGTTATCTGTATGCACTTGAGCGGGTTGCGATGGCGTGCGGATTGTCAGAAGTTCGAAGCAGGGATTGGTACGTTGACGGTTGCAAAAGTACATTTAAAGCGCATTGCGGGAAGAAAAAAGCAAAGGGAAGTACTGTGAATTTAGCCTTTGCACTCTTATTTTTATCACGAGGAAACTCGCCAATTGCTATGAGTGAATTAGTAGAACGCAAAAGCAACATTGATATGTACAAAGTCTCTGATGCTATTACAAAAAAAGTCTCACACAAAGTAGAAACCGATTTGAGTTGGCGCCTGCTCACGCAAGAAGAAAGTATTTCTAGTTGGCTACTTTCTCCCTTTATGCTTATACAGAACCACGAAGTTGTTCAAGACATTCAAAAGTTCCAGCAATATTTACAACATGGCGGCATGATTGTCATGCTAGCAACAGGAAAGAGTTTGCAAACGTGTAGGAATCTCGCAGAAACAATTTGCCCAGATATCGAGGTGGAACACTACCAACGAAATCACTGGGGGCACAATCTTCTTGAAACTGCAGACAATGTTCATTTCTGGGTCTGGAACGACAATGTACGGGACAGAATCTTAGTCATTCAAGGAGACGGGGAAAAATTGACAAGAAGTAGTAATTCTGCCTTGGCTAGAGCGCTCGTAAATATTTGCTGCGGGACAATTGAAATAGACCAATGGAAGACACGTCTACATGTAACCCAAACATTCAAACCGTTGCGAAAAATGATCCTTGCTAAGCATTCGGGAAATTGGGATTCTGAAGTGGCAGCGTATAGAACCTGGCGAACAGAAGAAAAAGAATTCTCTGAAATTACGAAGCCATCGCTTGTTTGGGTTGGCGGAATTGATGAGGATGAAATCACAGAGGTACTTATAAGCAACATAATCGAAACTGCCAAAAAAGGCTCAACAATTATTATTGAGTCTATCGGTGGTCGAGGTCATTTTGCAAAGAAGGCGTGTGAACAAATTGCCTCTGCAACGAATGCAACTCCAACTCCGTTACCGTTACCCTTTGTGCCTACTGGAAGAGGATGGACAATTTTACATAGAGAATCGCTACCCGTACCGCTTGCAATAACAGTTGGCAAGGGGAAAATCATTTCTATTGATTGTGACATTCGAAATGCCCTACTTCACCAAACCACTTGGGGAGTCCATGGATACTCGTACGAATCGGCGAAGAAACTAACGCAACAATTATGCAACTGATCAATAAACCGTACACTGCGTCCATGCGAATATACGCAACTATCTTCATAACAGTTGTTGTCGCCATTGTTTCTGGTGTTTTAGTTTCACAAAAACAATCAGAAGATGCCCTTCGCGTCCTTCTTAACTCGTCGTCAAGCGTGAAACAATTGCAAGGTATTTCAAGACTCGAAACAAAATCTTTTGATGAATGCCGCAGGCACGTAGCACATCTTCTTACAGCACAACCCGATGTCTCTGCAAAAGCGCAAGCATTGCTGGTGTACAAAGCCTTTCACCAAAAACGGATGAATGATTTGATCAACTTGCCAATTGAAAAGTCCCTGTTGCAATCTGCGTTTTGGTGGGACAATCAACAAATACAAATCCCGATGCCATTACCGGCAATGCCCGCAATAGAAATTGACAACGCCACCGCGCCATGGTTGTTGAAACTCTCCTCGTTTTATGCTGAAGAACAACGAAACCATACTCTGCAAGTAATCGAACAGTTACCTATCCGCGACCGCGATGGGAGCGTGCTACTAACAGTGTTAGCAATTCATGCGAATAACAGTAATGACATCCAACGACTTGTTTCAGACTGGAGCACTTCATACGATACAGAAGCACAAAAAGCCGCATTGCTTTTACATGCCCTACAAGGTGAGTCTTCAATTTCTGTTCTCTCTCAGGATTCAGAAATTCAAACAATCCAACTAATTCTTCGTGATGAAAATACAAAGTTGGCATGGCGGAGTATGCACAGAGATGACGGAACTGTTTTTGCAGATATTGTTTTAGCTGGGATGATTGCAAACCCATCCAAATTCATCGAATCTTGCATTGATACTGCGAAACAAAACAAATGGGTTCACCCTGAGCATGCAATCATAATTGCTAGCACGTTCTTCCCAGATATCGCCTCTATAATTCCTGCCAGTTATAGGCGTAACGACGAAAGTAGAAAAAAATGGTGGGACCTATTCTCTTGCGGGTTACTACTCCAGAAGCGATGATACGCATATGAATAATTCGATAGCCCTATGCGTCGTCATGATGCCCCGAGATTCCAACGTGTATGGAACAATTTTCGGTGGCATTATTCTTTCTTACATTGACCAAGCTGGTTTCATAGAAGCTAGAAAGCACGGCAACCATCGATGGGTAACCGCAAGCATCGACAAAGTTGATTTCGAAAGACCTGTTTGTGTTGGCGATGTAGTGCGATTTTATACAAGCACATTAAAAACCGGCACATCTTCCGTGTCCATCGAAATCATTGTTGAATCAGAACGTCTGGCGACTGCAGAAAAATTGCAGGTAACGAAAGCTCGCTTAACAATGGTCAGTGTAGATGAGAATGGCAAATCGATTCCGTTCACCTCTCCTCAAACAGCACATAAGAAAGCAAGCGCATGACTATTTCCATTGCCGTTCTATGCAGCGGTGGCGGTCGCACTGCTGTAAACCTGCTTGATCAAATCCAAGATGGGCATTTAGACGCAGAAATCGTGTTAGCAATCGCATCCAAACATGGTATCGCAGCGATAGACTTACTCACTGAACGAAACGTAGAAGTCGCAATTGCAAGGCAGCCTGAAGACAGCATTGCTGTAAGTGATGCAAACGTCGAGGCATGGCTTGACGAATACAAGCCTGATTTAATTTGCCTTTGCGGGTACCTACGACTCGTTCACATGAAACCGTGGATGGCAGGAAGAGTTCTTAATATACACCCATCTTTACTACCCAAATACGGTGGTAAAGGCATGTACGGGACGCGAGTTCACGAGGCGGTTAAGCAAAATAATGAAGTAGAAACTGGATGTACCGTGCATTTTGTGGATAGTGAATACGACCATGGACCGCACGTACTACAAAAATCCTGTTGCGTGGCCCACAGTGACACCATCGAAGGCATTGCCGAAAAAGTATTCAAATTAGAATGCGAAGCGTATCCTGAAGCCATAAGACAAGTAGTCGAGCAACTCAGGGTATGATGGAGATACGAACATGAGCGAAACGAAAAAAACTCGGCCCTTCTTACGCGGACTTGCCGTACTTCTTCCATCAGTTCTCACACTATGGTTGCTCGTCAAGGCATACCAATTTATTGATTCAGCAATCGCGGAGCCAATTAACACTGGTATTCGCTCTGCTTTCATCCAGATTCCAAAACATTTTCCGCAAATTGCTAACTCACTCGCCATTGGACCAGACCATGATGCATTAGTTGAAGCCGCAAACATACAAAACATTACTGAAAACTCACCTGCTTGGATTGAATTATCTGGAGAGGTATTCGCTGAATCTGTTAACACTTGGTGGGCAGAACATGCGTGGATGAATTTACTTGGATTGGCAGTTGCAGCAATCATTGTGTATATTTCTGGACGGCTTGTTGGCGGTTTTATTGGAAGAACTATCTACAAGCGGCTAGAAAAATTGATGGTCACTGTCCCAGTTATTAGCAAGGTGTATCCGTACATCAAGCAACTTGTTGACTTTCTTATAAGCGATAGCGACAAACCAAAATTCAGTCGAGTTGTTGCTGTCGAATATCCAAGGAAGGGTATATGGTCAGTAGGATTCATGACGGGCGATTCACTTCGAACAATCGAAGCGAAATTGCCTGATTCAGTTACTATTTTTATACCCAGTTCCCCCACTCCCTTTACTGGATACACTATTACTGTTGCAAAATGCGACACAATTGCCCTTCCCATCACGGTAGAAGAAGCGATACGTTTCGCTGTTAGTGGTGGAGTACTAGTCCCAGACCATCAAGCCCTCGAAAATGGGTTGAAGGAAGAATCTGCTAAAATAGAACCACCCTCAGATTCAGAAGGAAGCTGAATCAGAAAGAATTACCGCTATGCAAATCAATATCACAAGCAAACAACTTGAAATGACACAAACTATTGAAGAGTACATTCACTCTAAAGCAGCAAAGCTCACGCGTTTTTATAACCGGATTGAGCAGATAAATGTTATTGTTGAAAAGACTACACATGGTTTCAAAGCAGAAATAATTACCGATGTCGAACACCACGAAGATATCGTTGCAAGCAACGAAGACAATGACATGCACGCAGCAATTGATGGTTGCATCGACCGTAGCGTACGACAACTTACAGACTTAAAGAACCAAGTCCGTGATCACCATAAACACTCCAACGGAGACAAGCAATGAAATTAATGGATTTAGTCGTTAACGACGCAATCATTCCTGAACTCACATCAACAAAACGAGATGAAGTCATTTCGGAAATGGTTGATTCTCTTGTCGCCTCTGGCTGTGTTTCCGAAGACCACCGTGAAGAATTTACTAAAGCAATCATTCGTAGAGAAAACAAAGGGTCAACCGGTTTCGGGCATGGCGTTGCTGTTCCTCACGTGAAGCACGCCGATATTAAAACAATGCATATTGCTATTGGCAACAGCGCAGATGGAATTGACTTTAAGGCGCTTGACCGCGAGCCTGTGTACTCCGTTATTATGCTGTTAAGTCCAGAAGACCAACCCGAATGTCATTTGGATGCTATGGAAGCTATCTTCAGTAGCTTAAGCCAGGACACATTCAGAAGGTTTCTACGACAAGCAAACAATACCGAAGACGTTCTTACCCTTCTGACCGAAACAGACAACGCAGTTCGCTAACAAAACCGCCATGTAATTCATCAATATGGTCTCTTCTTTGAGATTCCAAATCTATACGACCCCACACAATTATGCCTTTACAATCAGCAACAATAAAAATAGTGAACCGGCTAGGCATGCACGCTAGACCAGCAATGCTATTTGCTGAAGTTGCTGGAAAATTTAGCGCTTCCATTACTGTAGGGCACAGTGAAAGCGATAATGTTGATGCCAAGTCAATAATGCAACTTATGATGCTAGCTGCAACAGAGGGTACCGCGCTAACCATTGAAGCAGACGGGGAAGATGCTAATCAAGCAATCGATGAACTCAGAGAGTTAGTCGCATCTGGATTTAACGAGTAAGTCCAAAACCAAAACAAGTGTTCGCCTTTGAATCAACCGCGCAACTCTTCAGCGCGTAAATTGCGTGACATCAAAGTTGCAATGGCATCCTTCATGGATAGATCGCAAAATAGGACGTCGTACATCGTAGATGCGATTGGCATGTCAACATTATACTTTTCAGCCAATGCCTTTACAGCCTTGGTAGTTGGAACACCCTCAACGACTGAACCCATTGTGGTCGTTATTTCCTGCAAACTTTCGCCTCTTCCAAGCCTTTCACCGCAAGTGCGATTTCGTCCATATGGGCTAAAACAAGTTGTTGCTAAATCACCAACGCCTGCAATGCCAAAGAACGTTTCTAATTGCGCACCCATAGCTACCCCAAGCCTAGAAATCTCAGCAAGCCCTCTTGCTAGCATTGCTGATTTTGCATTATCTCCAAGTTGCAAACCGTCACAAATTCCCGCTGCGATTGCAATGACATTCTTTAACGCTCCTGCAAGTTCCACACCCAGTGGATCTGCATGTGTATAAATCCGTAACCATGGCACATCGAATAAATCTTGGATAGTTTCCGCAACAGCATCATCTGTCGAACTCGAAACCATAACAGCAGGTTGCCTTCGGACTAATTCCGTTGCGATTGTTGGGCCTGAAAGAACACAAGTTGTATGCCCCTCGCCGACAGCCGAGGTAAGAATTTCAGTCGGAAGCATCAGAGAGTCAATTTCAATTCCCTTAGCAACACAACCTATGGGCACTCCTGCTGGAACATGTTCTGCAAGACCGCTCCACACGTCTCGAATAAATTGGGTTGGAATCGCATTCATTACAACATCTGCGCCTTGCAGTGCTTCTTGCGCATTACTCGTCACCAAAACCTTGGCATCTAGGGAAAACTCAGATAATCGTGTAGATTTTCTAGACGTAGCAAGGGCAAGCACAACATCTTCAAATGGACCCCAAAGGCGTACTTCGTTGCCTCTACAGACCAGAGCATCCGCTAAAACAAGCCCCATTTGCCCATCTCCAATTACTGTCACTACTGTCATGTTGTACCTACCTTTCTTTTGCACCAAATATCCAATAAGATTACCCATAATCGTAACCGAACAATGGACCCTGAAACTACCTATAGTAGATAAGAATCAAAGAGGAATTCCTATTTATGTCTGAGACTACAATAATGCCCAACCAAGATACTGCACAAATCGACTCTCAACCTATGCCCCAAGGCGATTTCGAGGGCGCACAACGCCTTGAACGCAGGCTTCTTGTTGCATTGAGTGGTGGAGTCCTCCTTGCTGTTTCTTGGATAGGCCAACTTCTTGGTGCACATACACTCGTTTCTGAAATTCCAGCTTCAATCGGTGCGATAATTCTGGTAATTCCGCTACTTGCTGGGGCGTGGAAAGAAATTAAAAAAGGCAAACCATCAAGCGATGCACTTGCCTCGCTTGCAGTTGTTGCCGCTTTATCAGCTGGCATGTATTTAGCCGCAGGGTTTCTTGCTCTATTCCTTTGGATGGCAAATCTTATACTTAGCCGCACTGCTTGGGGAGCGCAACGTGCTATCCGCGACCTTGTAGATTTAACACCTGGAAAAGCCCGTGTTATCGAGGGCGACTCTACCAGGGAACTTCCGTTGAAAGATGTTGAAATTGGAATGATTGTTCGCGTGCGACCAGGTGAAAACCTTCCTGCAGACGGCGTTATCATTTCAGGTAATTCGGACATTAACCAAGCGTCTCTTACAGGTGAGGCTGTTCCTGTAGAAGCCCAGAGCGGAACAGAAGTGTACGCCGGTACAACAAACCTAACTGGGCAAATAGATGTCAAGGTAACGGCTGTTGCAGCAGAAACAACAATCGGCAAGGTCGAATCGCTCATTCGCGAAGCAGAATCTACAAGAACAGAAAAGCAAGAACTCATCGAGCAACTTGCTTCGTATTATTTTTCAATTGTCGTGATGGTTGCTGCAGTAGTTTGGTTCTTTACAAGCAGAAACGCTGACGAAGCAATTCGTGGCGCAGCAGCAGTGCGTGCAATTACAGTCCTCGTTGTCACCTGCCCCGGCGGCTTACTGATCGCCCACCCAACTGCAATGGTTGCAGCTTTCGCTGCAGCAGCGCGCTTGGGGATTATGATTAAACACACCATGACATTGGAAGCTGCTGCTGGCGTAGACACTGTGATAATGGATAAGACGGGAACACTCACTACTGGCAAATTTGCAGTAAGCAGGCTTGCCCCTGCCGAGGGTATCGAAGGCGCTGCACTCCTGCAAGCAGCAGCGGATGCAGAGCAACACTCAAATCACCCTCTTGCTAAATCTATTCTAGAAACGGCTATTCAAGCAAACATCAAGCCGGTCAGCGTTGACAATTATGAAGAGGTTCACGGACGTGGTGTTATTGCTCACACAGGATCTGCAGATATTTACGCGGGTCGGGGCGCTTGGCTTGTGTCATTAAACGAAGCTATCTCTGCACAAGTTCAAGCAGTTACTGAAAAAATCGAGGGCATGTCAAGCGTGCACATTATGCGGGGCACTGAGTACTTGGGTGCTGTTGGTCTTGAAGATAAACTTCGCCCACATGCAGCGGAAGCTGTTGAAAACATGCGTCGAAACGGAGTCAGAAGAGTTGCCATCTTTACAGGCGACAGACTTGATGTTGCAAAACGAGTCGCGCAAGCAGTTGGTGTTGATTCTATTGAAGCAGAATGCTTGCCAGAAGAGAAGCACGACGAACTCAAGTACCTAATCAGCCGAGGACACAGCACTTTGGTAGTTGGTGATGGTATTAACGATGGTCCTATCCTTGCGACAGCTGATGTAGGTGTTGCAATGGGTCTAAGTGGCTCTGACATTGCTACAAACTCTGCGGGTGTTGCCTTGATGAACGACGATCTTCGCAACATTCCGTTCTTGATTTCCCTTGCAAGAAAAACTAAAAGTGTTATTGCACAGAATATTGGAGCGTCACTGCTTCTCGCAATCATCGGGCTTGCACTTGCTGCAACGGGCAATATAAATATCTGGGTGACACCGTTTTATTACGCGCTCGGTTACGTTGTTGTTATAGCAAACAGTTTACGGTTAATTCGTTTTGGCGAAGAGTTCACGTCAGTTGTTGAATCTCAACGTCGAATGGAAGAATCGCACGTAGCAAAACCAGAACGACAAATCGCAAACGCATAAAAAAACGATACAAAAAAAGGGCGACTCTACGAGTCGCCCTTTTTGTTTTACATTCTTTTATGCAATCGTAATTGAGTCGTCTAGGAAGACATCTTGAATCGCACCGAGCAGTTGCACGCCCTCTTTCATTGGGCGCTGGAATGCTTTGCGACCTGAAATTAACCCACAGCCACCTGCGCGTTTATTAACAACGGCAGTTTCTACCGCTTGTGCAAAATCGTTTTCCCCAGAAGCACCACCAGAGTTAATCAAACCACAGCGACCGCTGTAGCAATTCAATACTTGATAACGGCACAAATCAATAGGGTGGTCCGTGCATAATTCTTCGTACATGCCAGCATGGAACTTGCCATAGGAAGTGCCACCATCATTCATAGCAACATACCCACCATTGTTTGTTGCCAATTTTTGCTTAATAATATCAGCTTGAATTGTTACTCCAAGATGGTTAGCCTGCCCTGTTAGGTCTGCAGATGCATGGTAATCAGTGCCACTTGCTTTAAAGTCGCTATTTCGGGTGTAACACCACAAAACAGTAGCCATACCGAGTTGATGCGCCATTTCAAAGGCTTCTGCTACTTCTTGTATTTGCCTACTTGACTCTTCAGAGCCAAAGTAAATAGTTGCGCCAACAGCGGCTGCACCTAAGTTCCAGGCTTCTTCAACTGAGCCAAACATAACTTGGTCGAATGTATTTGGGCTTGTCATTAACTCATTATGGTTCAGTTTTGCAATGAACGGAATTTTATGCACATAGTCACGAGCAACAGTTCCTAGAACACCAAAGGTAGTAGCAACTGCGTTGCATCCACCTTCAACAGCAAGTTCGCAAATATTCGCTGGGTCAAAATATGCTGGATTTGGAGTAAATGAGGCACCAGCTGAGTGCTCGATACCTTGGTCAACAGGCAAGATTGAAACATACCCTGTACCGCCAAGGCGGCCATGATTGTATATAGATGCAAGATTGCGTAACACTTGCGGATTTCGGTCACTGTTTTTCCAAGTACGATCAATAAAATCATTTCCTGGAAGATGCAACAATTCTGATGAGACTTTCGCTTTGTAGGAAAGTAAATCATCTGCTTTAGAACCTAAATATTCGACTGTTGAAGTCATGTGTGTCTCCTGTACTATTGGGATTATACCTTTTAGGGTCTGGTGCAGGGTCTGGTACACAAAAAGTGTACCAGACCCTGCACCAGACCCTGAGCAGAGCCTCGTTACGTTGCCACAGCTTGACCATCTCTGCGAGAATCGCTTGCTCCAGCATAGCCATCCTCAATACCTTGGACAATTTGCCCGCCACCAAAGGTGACTGTTCTGCTGATAGCTACTTCCAGTTCGTGGCCTAATGCTCGAAGAGATTCGTATACAGAATCGTCAAACCCTGGCTCGATTGCAATTTTTTTCCCGCCAATCAACTTCCATCTAGGTGCGTCAAGCGCGGCCTGTGGATTCTGTTTTGCAAAGACCATTCTGCAAACAACCTGCAAATGCCCCTGCGGTTGCATTGGTCCTCCCATAACTCCGAACGGTGTTCGCAGATTTCCCTGTTCAAGGAAACCTGGAATAATGGTATGAAACGGCCGTTTATTTGGACCGATGCAATTCGGGTGTTCTGGGTCAAGAGAAAAGCCACGTCCACGATTCTGCAAGGCGATACCTGTTCCAGGAACAATCATGCCAGACCCGAACCCTTCAAAGTTACTTTGAATAAACGAACACTGCATACCGTGCTCATCTCCTGTTGCTAAATATACAGTAGATGAATAACGAGGGATAACATCCGAGTCAATGATTGTTGCTTCTGATGTTATCGAGCCGCAATGAGTTTGGATTCGCTCGTCTTCTAGCAAGTCAGTGCAATCGCCACATATATCTGGGTCCGCAACGAATGCATGCGCGTCTGCGAATGCTCGTTTCATGGCTTCTATTTGCACATGTAACACTTTTGGGTCGTCGCAATCTGAGAGGTCTACCCCGTTTGCCTCAACAATTTTCATAGCAATAAGTGCTGCTATGCCTTGTCCGTTTGGCGGTAACTCATAAAACTTGGCATCTCCAACTTGAACAGAAATCGGCTCAACCCACTCGCTTGTATGATTTTCTAAATCTGCTTTTCGCAAAAAACCGCCATTCTTTTGAGAGGCCGCATCAATCTGTTCTGCGAGTGCTCCATTGTAAAAAGATTCACCTGCAGTTTCTGCAATTTCCTCTAGAGTGTTGGCGTGGCCTGGAAGTGTTATCAACTGACCAACCTCAGGAGCTTTGCCATCGAACAAGAACGTGTCGCACCATGATTTCGAATCTCGAAAGCGGTCTGTGCCATTTTTCCAACGCGTCGCAGTTTGTGGTGAAACGAGGAATCCATCTCTTGCATATTTAATTGCAGGTTCAAACAGTTCTTTGAAAGTAAGTTTTCCAAACCGTTCGTGCAAGAGTACCCAAACTGAAATTTGCCCAGGAACAGTCACTGGCAACCATCCTATTGATGGTATCTCGCCTTCTATTTCTGTTGGCATGAGCGCTGGAGATTTTCCAGAACCATTGATGCCGTATATTTTTTCGCCATCGTGCACGATAGCAAAGGCGTCCCCGCCTATACCGTTCGCGCATGGCTCAACCACTGTTGAAACAATCGCGGCAGCAAGCGCAGCATCAACTGCGTTGCCCCCTCTTCGAATCATTTCTACACCTGCTTGCGAAGCAAGGGGCTGCGAGCAAGCCACAACATTCTTCCCAACTACAGCTTCGCGACTCGAAGAATACGGAAGAGACCAATCTATCATGAAACTTGCCCAATCCATCCACCGCATATAACTTTTGTGCCTTGGTAACAAACGACTGCTTGGCCGGGCGCTCCACCTCGCTGAGGTTCATCAAACTGAACTTCGATTGTATCGCCCTTCTTTCTTACTTTCCCATGAGCGGCAGGCGTGTTGTATCTGATTTTCGCCTTGCAAGGCGTCCACTCTTCGCACTCGTCTATAAGCCAATTCGTTTCGTTTGCCACAACTATGTTTGTATCGAGTAATTCTGATCCGCCAATCGTAACCGTGTTGAGAACTGGGTCTTTTGCTACTACATACGCTGGCTTACTAAGGGCGATGCCCAAACCGCGACGTTGCCCAATCGTAAATTTTTGTTGTCCTTCGTGCGAACCAATAACATTGCCCTCTGGGTCAAGTACTTCGCCCTTCTGCATGCTTCCAGGAGTTTTCTTCGAAATCAAATTCGCGTAGTTATCATCTGGAACAAAACAAATTTCTTGTGAGTCTGGTTTGTTAAACACGGGCAAATTGAATTCTTTTGCTAAATCTCGTACTTCGCTCTTTTGAAGATGCCCAATAGGCAACATCATCTCTCCAATTCGATTTCGGTTTGCTCCAAACAAAACATAACTTTGATCTTTACCCTCGTCTGCTCCCATATGCAATTCGGCACCCTCGTTGCCTTGAAGTATTTGTGCATGGTGTCCCGAAGCAACGTATTTCGCACCAATTGATTTTGCATAATCGTGCAACTTGCCAAACTTCAACCAATCGTTGCATCGCACGCATGGGTTTGGGGTACGACCAGCGTTGTATTCATCCACAAAGTAATCGATGATTCTTCCAAAATCGTCTTTGAAGTCTAATGCGTAGAAAGACATTCCAAGTTTTGCAGAGATTGTTCTTGCATCGTTCGCATCGTTAATTGAGCAACAACCCTTATGACCAATTTTGACATCCGGATCTAAATCATCGCCCGCACTGCCAAGGCGCATAAAGCAACCGACCACTTCGTGCCCTTTTTGTGCAAGAAGTGCAGCAGCAACTGAAGAGTCCACCCCACCTGACATAGCCATGAGTATTTTTGCCATAGAGTTGTATTGTAACCGTGCTATGATGAATGCATGCTTGTATATGCAGGAATTGATGAAGCTGGCTATGGACCCATGTTTGGACCGCTTTGCGTAGGCTCATGTGTGCTGGTTCTTCCAGACCATAATCCTGCAGATGGAGCGCCTGATATGTGGGGGCTTCTTGACCACATTATCTGCAAAAAAAGGAAAGACGCAAAGCATAAAATAGCGGTCAACGATTCCAAGCAACTCAAGTCCAATGCAAAGAAAAAAGCTCTGACGCATTTAGAGCGAGGTGTATTTGCTTTTTTGAGCGCAATGGGAAAAGAACTCCCTGAAAACGATGTGGAGTTTTTCCAAACACTTCGATGCGAAATTGCTCCATCGCCTTGGTACGAATCGCAAACTCACCTTCCGGTTGGCAATGACATTAACCTTTTACGCATTGACTGCTCAAGGTTGAAAACTGCACTTAGCGACGCTCATATCACTTGCGGTCTGATGGAATGCACGGCTGTTGATGTCGAAAAGTACAACGAGCGTACAGCCAATGCTACTAAATCTGCTTTGAACTTTTCAGTTGCTATGGGGCATGTACATCGAATTATCCAAAAATATCCAACGGAACATCCGAGAATCATGATCGACAGGCATGGTGGAAAAATTAAATACAGAAACGATTTGCAATTGTTTTGGCCGGAAGCAAAAATCCAAGTCTTAATTGAAGACCCTGCACTGAGCCGGTATAGAGTGAACATCAATGGCAAACTTGCAACAATGACATTCGCATCTAAAACTGACGAACATCATATGCCCGCCGCTCTTGCTTCGATGATTGCGAAATACACTCGCGAATTGCACATGCTTCGGTTCAACAAGTACTTCGTCTCTGAAATGCCTGAACTAAAGCCTACTGCTGGCTATGTCCAAGATGGGCGACGATTTCTTCAGGAAATCGAGCCAATTTTGGAGCAAAATGGCATAAAACGCGAACTCCTCGTCCGTTCTTCCTAAAAAAGTGTTGACGAAGGTCTTTATTCGTATAAAATGCTGGGCTTGCCACTCTTTTTGCGAATGTCGCAATACAGAGTTTGGCGTCACTTGGCCTCAGTCGTAGCTTTGCTGCGGCGCAGCGGAAGGAGTTTCCCGTTGCAAGAAGATGATGAAGAAGAGGCCCAACTGCACTGATTTGACCCAACAGGGTTTCAGGAAAGCTTGGGCCCGACCGGAATACATATTCCAAAAATAGTGTTCGTTACAAAACAACAAATGAATATACCTAGCGCACGTGCAACGGGTACGAGATATCAGAGATAGGGCTATGTAAGCCCGAATGGTGTAGAACAATGGAAAAAGATCTAGCATTTACAAGAAACATCGGCATTTGCGCTCACATTGACGCTGGTAAAACAACTGTCACAGAACGCATCCTGTATTACACAGGCAAGAGTTACAAAATTGGCGAAGTGCACGAAGGCACTGCAACAATGGACTTCCTTGAAGAAGAACAAGAACGCGGCATTACTATTCAGTCCGCGGCTACTACTTGTCCATGGGAATACGACGGTGACGAATACACCGTTAACTTGATTGATACTCCTGGGCACGTTGACTTCACAATCGAAGTTGAACGATCCATGCGAGTTCTCGATGGAGCGGTTGCAGTATTCGACGGCAAAGAAGGTGTTGAAGCGCAATCAGAAACAGTATGGCGTCAAGCTGACAGGTATAACGTTCCACGTCTTTGCCTCATTAACAAAATGGACAAGATTGGTGCTGACTTTGAATTTAGTTTCGGCACACTTCGTGATCGCTTAGGCGCAAACGCTATCGCAGTTCAACTGCCAATCGGTGCTGGTGATACTTTTGAAGGTATTGTGGACCTCATTGAGATGAAAGCATACTACTTCGACCAAAGCGACATGGGCGCGGTGGTTGAACAACGCGATATTCCAGAAGACATGGTAGATATGTCCCAAATTTGGCGTCACGATATCATCGAAAAAATTGCTGAACTTGATGATGAACTTACAGAACTCTACCTTGAAGACGAATCTGCAATCACGGAAGCGCAACTGAAAGCTGCACTTCGTAGAGCAACTATTGAACTTCGTGCGTTCCCAACGTATTGTGGTTCTGCACTGAAAAACATTGGTGTTCAACGCGTATTGAACGGTGTTATCGAATACCTACCAAACCCTGCTGAAGTTCCAGACGTTCAAGGAACAAACCCACGCGACGAAGACGAAAAACTTACGCGTCCAAATGGCGAAGATGCGCCATTCTCAGGTCTTGTGTTTAAAGTGGTAAGTGACTCACATGGTGACTTAACGTATGTACGAGTGTACTCCGGCCGACTTGAAAAAGGCAGCCGAGTTCTTAACCCAGCCAATGGTCGCAAAGAAAACGTATCTCGAATTTACGAAATGCATGCGAAAGATCGCGACTCATTAGATTTTGCAGGTGCGGGTTCAATCGTTGCTGTTATTGGCTTGAAAAATTCGGTAACTGGCGACACGCTTTGTGATATTAACGACCCAATTATCCTTGAACGAATGCACTTCCCTGATCCTGTGATTTCAATGTCAATTGAACCAATTACAAACGATGACAAGAAAAAACTTGGCGAAGCACTCACTACAATTCGTCGAGAAGACCCGTCATTCCATGCAAATTACAATGATGAAACAGGCGAGACTATCATCGCAGGCATGGGTGAACTTCACCTTGAAATCGTGAAGAACAAACTTACACGTGATCTTAAAATTGGCGTAAACGTTGGTGAGCCACGCGTTTCCTATCGCGAAACGATTACTGGCGCTGCAGAAAATGTTCGCGGTAGATTCGTGAAGCAATCTGGTGGCCGTGGCCAGTTTGGGGATGTTGTCATGAACGTTCGCCCGATGACTGCTGCAGAAGCAAAAGAGCAAGAATATGTCATGAAAAACGGTGTCGTCTTTATTGATAATATTTCACACGGTGCAATCCCACGTGAGTACGTCCCTTCAGTGCAACATGGTGCTCGAAATGCTGCGGCATCAGGCATCCTTGGCGGTTACCCAATGGTAAACGTTTGTGTTGAGCTCGTTGATGGTTCGTACCACGAAGTTGACTCAAGCCAAGTTGCGTTTGAACAAGCTGGTGCCCTCGGTTTCCGAGAAGCATGTACGAAAGCTGGACTCGCTCTTCTTGAACCAATTATGAAAGTTATCATCACTACTCCAGACGAATTTTTCGGTCCAGTGAGTGGCGACCTTTCTAGCCGCCGTGGTCAAATCAATGACTCTGAACTTCGGGGTATTGTCCGAATCATTCATGCTGAAGTTCCACTTTCAGAAATGTTTGGCTACACCACTGTCCTTCGCGGCATGACTCAAGGTCGCGCTTCAAGCACAATGGAACCTTCTGAGTACCGTTTAATGCCAGAAAATCTTAAGAAAGAAGTTCTTAAAGCATAACGTAGTGTATATCTAACAAGGACCGCAAATGGCTTCAACCATCTGCGGTCCTTTTTTTATACCTCTGTGGCCACCTCAGAGGTAGACACAGAGGGATGCACAGAGGTTACCTCTGTGTCAGCGAAAAAATGAAATGAGAATTTTTTCTACTGACTGCGGTTCGGTAGCATTGCAGCACAAATTATGCAACTAGATATACACTACTGAACATGACTGCTGACGAAGAACGAAGCTTACTCCACCAAGCCGTACGCCTTGCTGAACAAGGCCATGGAACTGCTGAACCAAACCCATTGGTTGGCTGTATTATCGTCAACCAATCTAACGACATCGTCGGCGAAGGCTTTCATGAGCGATTCGGTGAAGGGCACGCCGAAGTCAACGCTTTGCTCATGGCTGGAACAGATGCCCGCGGTGCCACGGCTTTCGTGACCCTTGAGCCTTGCAATCATCAAGGCAAGACACCGCCCTGCTCTCAAGCACTCATTGACGCTGGGATAGCGAAAGTTGTCATCGGCGCGTCTGACCCACACGAAGAAGCCAGCGGAGGCATACAGAAGCTTAAAGACTCTGGCGTTGAAGTGACACTCTTAGAAGACGAGCTATGCTGTGAATTGTTAGCACCGTTTGCACAAAAATTCACTACAGGGCTCCCATGGATTACTTGCAAGTGGGCCCAAAGCAGAAATGGTTCACTCGAAACGCCAAGTGGAGATTCTCCATGGATTAGTTCCGCTGAAAGCCAGCAACTAGTGCATGAAGAACGTGGTTGCATTGATGCAATAATTGTAGGGGTTGGCACAGTCATAGAAGATAATCCTTCGCTCACCGTACGCAATGCAACTCAGCACCGAACCCCAGTGCGAGTTGTCGTTGACCCGATGCTTCGATCTCCGCAAGAAAATGCTATTTTTGATTCTCAAGCTCCAACAATCATCGCTTGCAAAGAAGGTGTGAACACATCGGCATTCACTGCGTGCCCCATAATTCAACTTCCACATACAGATGGCGTAATGGATTTACAACCTTTATGTAAGCATCTTGCTCAAGAGTACGATGCAACACACGTAATGGTTGAAGGCGGTGCCACGCTGTTCTCTCACATCTTTTCACAAAATCTTGCAAACGAACTATGGGTGTTCGTTGCGCCGTCCGTTTCTGTAGAAGAACCGATAGTAAATATGAATACTCTTGTAGAACAACTAGACACTTCACTATTGCACACAGATACGTGTGGAACAGACACCGTGAACAGATATAAAGTTAACGGATAAACGGCTCAAGATACGTTATTGATTCTGGGACGTGCAAACGCAAAACGTTATCACCATTCTCTACAATCAAACCGCCTTCTTGCGATTGCGCAATACGAACCGTGTCAAGCGGCAACCTATCGTATCCGATCAACGTTACCGTAGCCAATTCTTGTGAACGAGGATACTCACCAATAGAAACCTGTGGCGGTTTGGACTCAAGAAGCCAAACGAGTAAGGAGTCCACTGCATTTGATGATTGCATTTCACCATCACTATTCACCCATGCATCTAGGTTTCGTTCGAACAGTAGTTCCTTGCCGTTTGAACGGACAACGAATTGTTTTATGTCGAATTTTGAAACAGCACTGCCAGTTGCATCAACATATATTTCAGCTGCAGGAAACAATTGCGATAGTGAATCCCATTGCACTTTGCAAACAACTGGGCGACCTTCCATCATGACGTACCTGTCTTGCGAACCAGCAGAAACTCTTCCGCCTACAAGTAACGTGTACGCAACACCGTCACTGTTCTCAACTGTGAAAGTCGCGACAGGGTTATGTAAACCAAATAGTGCTAAGTCATCTGGCTCATCTAATACATACGATCCAATTCTTGCTGCAGCTAGCCGACCGATCCACTCTGTAATAATTCCCTGATCGACTCTAGCCGAAACAGGCTCAAGCATTTTCCATTGCCCGCTCGTTCTATCAAGAAGCAACCGATTGCCATTCACAACTCTGCTAATTCGAACGCCGTCGATTGCAAATTCTGGGAATACCCGAACATCGCGCCAGAATGTCTCGTCCATATCGATTGCAAAACGATGCAACGACTGGTCAATGAGAACAGCACTCTTGTCATGTAGTCTCGCATACGCTCTACCACCAAGAGTTTTCCTGCCTAATTGAATAGTCAAAGATTCAGTGTCGTCAAACAACGTAATTGCATTGGCGCCTTCTCCAAGACCAATAGAATCATCAGCACTCTGCAATTCAAGAATTCCAAGTTGTTGCACACCCTGTACTGTTTTAATAAGTCTATGCATTGATACAGAATCTAGGCGCACAGAAAAGGGTTGTACTTGCCACCAAGTTCCATCCTTACGTTCCATCGAAATCGTTTTGCCATTTTTTTGTATCGAAATTGCATGTACCGAATCGAATGCAAACGCATCGTCTTGGATAAAGTCGACAACTGCAGAAATGTTCGCCGTGTTCGTAGAAGTGCGAATTGCAAATGCGGTAAAGCAAGATACAACCGCCACGATACACAAAATGAATACGTCTCTTGTCGGAATCATGCATGCCTCCTCATTGAAGTCACGCTAGCGGCTGACAGCAAGACAATCGGTATGCCAACAATTAAAACGACAGACCACACCATATATGCAGTAGTAGATAATCCTGTAACCCTGTTTGTTTGTTGCCCTATCGGACTTGGCGATATCCAATCATCTAATCCTGAAAGCCATTCCACCGAAGCCAAAAGCAATTCACTGTTGCCAGGATTGACCATGGCAACTTGATTTCCACCAAAAGACATCGCTCGGTCAGCTGCCCATGAAAGTAGCCAACCACCTGAACCAACGACAACCGCCCTCGCGCCGCCATGGTGCTCAACCGCGGTTGCAACGGAAACAGGCTCAGTAATCGCTTTGATTGCATCGAAATCTGTGGAGTCACGTTCCCACTGCTCGTCCATCCAGCGGTCTTCCGTGGGGAATACTTGCAGCAATGAAACACCGCCAGAAATGCCAATTGGCAACGGTATAAACATTGGTCTACCGTCTACTGCGCGTGCTATAAGGTGTTCACTTTCTGTTGTATGAAGCATTTGGCCACGTTGAATGCCTAAAGCGTTTTGCCCAGTTGCGACTCGTTCTGCTACAACATGTTTTGTATCAGCCCTCACGCCAATCGATTCAGCCAATGCGCTCCATGGATCTTTTTGACCATAGCGAGGTAAAAGACTAGGCTGTAGGTTTAACAAAACCGGTTCATTGCCCGCAAGCAATCCACGGGTTGAGTCTAGAAGTCGTTGTTCGCGTTCTGTTGGTGCCAAGCCCGCCCTGCTTGATGGCGGAATGACTACCCATACGACTGGTCCGGAATCAATTGTTGGTCGAGGGCCATCGAACGGCACCCATTCTTGAACTCTAAAACGGCTCGTTTCAAGAAGTCCTCGCACAGCGCGAACATCAACATTATTTTGCTGTTTCCTGAGCAATGATTTTTTCTCTGCGTGTACAAACACGACCGTTGGCATTTCGTCGTATTGCAAGGAGCGCATTGCGGAAGAAATTATTTGTTCGCCACGAAACCGTAAGTCAATTGCAATTGTTTTCGATCCACCAATATTCTTTGGAAACAACATGCTTGCGGGAATAAGTGTGCCGCGAGTTGGCGAAAGAATTAAAGCGCCCTCTCCAACTGCGAGTTGGCTTGCGAGTTGACCAATTTCTAAAGCACCAAGGCGTCTCAAATCGTCATTAACTTTTGCAAGACGCAACGCAGCGTTATCAAACGAAACCACTTCGTTTTTACAAATTACAGAAATGGATGCAGTCCGTGTTTGCGACAACCACATTGCAACTTCCGCTAGCTCGCTTGACCACTGGCCTGACGCTGCAACAAGAATATCTCTTGCAAGGCCAATTTTGGGGAGTGGTTGCCCTTCATGGACTTCCAATGCTTTATACACCTCGTCTAGAATGACTCCGCCTTCGGAACCTACTAACGCTAGCGCATCTGCCAATGTACGGAGAGTTTCTTGTTCATCGGTTGTTGATTCCATTTGAGAAAGTGATTCTGCCCATGCGGAAGTACTTAATGCAAATGTCATGAAGGTCGAAAACTCTTCCACTCCAATATGAATTGCACGCTCTGCAACTTCCAATTCGCTTCCGTATAAAGAAACCAACTCTTGCAATAGAGCCTCGTACTTTTGGATTGAAGAAGGATTAGTAGGGTCAATTCGTTCAACTTGTATGAAATCAGAAGCATCTTCGTACCTTCGAAGGACTTCGTCTACTTGCCGTACTACGGGTTTCGGCGTAGTTGCCTCATCGAGTAGAACGACAATTTTCCATGGCTCATCTATTGTTTCAAGGAAATTTGAGGATTGCTCGCTTAAGGTATATGCGCGTGACCCAGTTGCATCAAGACGAATACGCCCACGCTCATGCAGCGCAATGCTATTCACTGCAACTAACGAAACGAATAGCAAAGCGATGCAAGAAACAAGTTTCACCAATGAAAACGAGGGTTTTCTTGTTCGTTCAATAGCTATGATTGCAAGCCAACCCGAAGCGATTGCAATGGATGCGAAATACACAATGTTTGCTGTATCAACGAGACCAATCGAAAATGGTGCGCTTCGAAGTTCAGGATCTAAAGCGAAAAAGAAATCCGCAAATCTAGTTGGGACATACGAAGGCAACACTTTCATTGCCAAAGAAAGCGTGAGCCATATAAACGCTGTTACTAAGTACGCGACTGTTTGTGAAGTTGTGCACGCAGATACGACCAAACCAATACCCATGACAGCACCCCCAAGCAACAATAGCCCTAGGTAACCGCTTGCAACCGCGCCGTAATCTACCGTCGAGTACAACTCTGCTACTAACACAAGTGGAAATGTTGTCGCAAGCACAAAACACAAAAACAAAAGGGAAGATAAAAATTTACCCTTTCCTAACTGGAATGAGGACACAGGAGATGCAAGAAGCACTTCCCATGTGCCCGCCTTGCGTTCTTCCGCAATCAACCGCATCGTAATGGCTGGGCAAAGCAGTAGCAGAAGCCATGTAGCAAACGAAAACATAGGCTGAAAAGAGGCGACTGCATTTGGGGATAGTATTTTTGCCATGAACACAATACTGCACGCGAACGAGAAAAGCGAAGCTACGATTGCGCCAGTAGGTACAACGAGAAGTGTGCGAGCGTCTCGAAGACAAATCGAAATAATTTTTTTCATCCTTGCTCCTCAACACCATGTATTACATCTAAATACATCGTTTCGAGGGACTTCTCAGTTGGTTGCAATAACCGAAGTGTACCGCCCTGCTCTTGAACACGAGCAAAAATGACTTCGGCTTCAAGATGCATTTCGCACCGCACCCAACCATCATCAAGAGTTTCTATTGTTTCTGCACCAATTGATTGTGCAATCTCAATAGAAGAAATTTCAACAATTTGCGATTCGTTCTTAGTCGTAGTATTGCAATCAAAAGTTGTCACGAGTTTTCCGTGATTAATGATTGTTATCGAATCACAAGAACGTTCAACTTCTCCTAAATGGTGCGATGAATACAGTACCGCAGCATGTTGCGATACTTCTTTCAACAGTGCATGAAACGAAACCCGTTGCATTGGGTCAAGCCCTGTAGATGGCTCATCAAGTACAAGCAACGTTGGCTCGTGAAGCAATGCTGATGCAAGGGCCACTCTCTGCCGATACCCTCGCGACAGAGAACCTATGGGCTTCCTGAGCACATCTTGAATATCACATTTTTCTGCCCATTTTAAAATTGTCCGTGCAGTATCCTTGCGTTTGATTCCATAGAGCGATGCCATCGACGCCAAAAATTCAATAGGCAGCATCTCAAGGGGCAATGGTGCGCCTTCTGGAACATAGCCAAGCGACTGCTTTGCTGCAGTAGGATTTTTGACAAGGTCAATTCCATTAATGTGAATGCTGCCAGAACTTGGTGCTAAAACACCACTTATCATTCGAATTGTCGTAGATTTGCCCGCCCCGTTAGGTCCTAAAAGACCAACTATTTGCCCACAGTCGACAGAAAGGTCAATACCAGCAACCGCTGATATCGAGCCAAATTTTCTTGTTGCCTGTCGAACTTGCAGCATGGAAGGGGTAGAGTCGCACAAATGAACCGCCGCGTGGGCTGCTTTGAGCCAAAGTACGTAACTTTGTAAAGCCAAAAAGGCTAATTCTCCGATGCAATCGGGATTGCATCTGTGCAAAATGAGAGTACCCTTTGTACATAGGAACCGTAATGGCAGATAAACGTCACAGACTTCAGATTTCATTCGATGCTTCACTCACTCCCGAGATTGAAGAAGCCCTATCAAAACATTTTGAAATCGTAACTTCCGAATGCGAATGCGACCTTGTTCTCACAGGCGGCGGGGAAATTCAAAACAAGATAAGTGCTATTTGCGATGCTGGTATTGAACTTACGCAAATCGATGCAAGCACAGTGAAATCACTCAATGTGGCGCAACGACTACGATTGATGGAAGAAAAAGTTGTCCGGTATGTACATGAGTTACTCGACATGGACAACTTTGAAATTCGGTTGCTTGATCAACGGAGTGGAAATCTTGAATTAGTCATCGCTGAAAATTTATCCCCTTTAAAAATTGGCGAAGTCATCCGCGCTGAAGAAACCGATAACGGCATTTGTGGAAATGTTGCAGCGACCGGGAAATCGTACATTTGCCCTGATGTCAAGCAAGAACCTCTTTACAAGCCAGGACTAGATTCCGCTTCATCTACGCTCACAGTTCCGCTCTGGTTAAACGATCAAATCATCGGTGTATTTAATGCTGAATCAAACACGCTCGATGCGTTCAGTGAAAACGACCGAAGGCTTGCAGAAATTTTTGGGCGCTACATTGCAAGCGCAATGCATACCCTCGATTTGCTTGTCATTCAACGATACACCACAAATGAGCAAGTTTCAAAAACCATACTAGACGAACTTTCAGCACCCCTGCAAGACTTAGATGCACTCGCAACAGAATTAGCAAACTCTGATGGCAAACTATCTGAAAAAATGAATGAAGCTCTGAAAAAAATTCGTTCTAGAATTGATGCATGTACTTCAGGGCCTCAAACCATTATTGATGCTGACAGAGCCAATTTCATCAAACCAGATAAAACGATGATCGGTCGTTCTATTCTTGTGGCTGATGATGAATCTGTTGTTCGAGAGGGAGTTGAAATTGTGCTTCAAAAACTTGGTTGCAATGTTACTGTCTGCCAGGATGGAACTGAAACCATAGAAGTGCTCCAACAAGCACATAAAAACGGGCAAAAATTTGATTTGATTATTTCAGACATACGTATGCCCGGTTGCAATGGATACGAAGTTTTCCGAGCAGCAACAGAGATATGGCCAGAGCAAGCTGTCGTTCTTATGACTGGTTTTGGGTACGACCCACACCATTCCATAATGCGAGCGAGCCAAGAAGGCATGCACACGGTGCTATTCAAACCGTTCCGCACGGACCAACTTGTAGAAACAGCCCAAAAAGCTTGCCGAAAAAAAGCAGGTTGTTAACTCCAGCCGCTTAAATCGAATTACAATTCACTCTGTGACTGAAATAAAACAATGGACCACTCGAAGTTTATTGGCTTGGATGACAGAACGATTTGAAGAAAACCAAATTGAATCACCTAGGCTCATATCTGAAATGTTACTTACGCATATATTAGGTGGGCAACGAATAGATCTGTACGCAAATGCAGACCGCAAAGCAACGGAAGAAGAAAGAGAAACCCTCCGTGCACTCGTGAAGCGAGCACTTGCCCATGAGCCCGTCCAATACATTGTTGGTAAAACTTGGTTTAATGGTCTTGAGTTCAATGTAAATTCTTCCACGCTCATTCCAAGGTCGTGCACAGAACGGCTTATCGACCAATGCCTACACCATGCAAATGAGTTTGTGGCAAACTCTCCTGTTCGAGTAGCAGACATTGGAACAGGAACCGGATGCATCGCAATTTCAATCGCAAAGCATTCATCAAACTGCGAACTTACAGCAACAGATATTTCTGCAGACGCTTTGGCCCTTGCTACAGAAAACGCTTCGATACATTCGGTTGATTCACGAATTGAGTTCCTTTGCGGTGATGGGCTAGAACCGTTGACAAATCTTGAACCATTCGACATTATTTGTTCAAACCCCCCGTATATCCCCGACAACGAAATGTTGCAACTTGATGCGAATGTCCGTGAGTGGGAGCCCGACCTTGCCTTAAGAGGTGGACCTGATGGTCTTCAAATTATTACACCTCTCGTAGAAAATACCCCGAAACTACTCGCAAACGATGGTTTACTCATCCTTGAAATCGCCTCAAGCACGAGCCGATCGGTGCTTGAAATGGCTCGAAGTATCGATGGCTTGCGTGATGTTGCAATCCTTCGTGATACCTTTGGCGATGACCGTTTTTTAAGGGCTAAAAAAGCCTAACGAAGACTTGAAAGGTTGGATAGAATGCGCAACTTATGGCATTCTTTACACGAAAAACTAAAACGGTTGCGCCAGCTCCAAAAAGCGCAAATACAGCGAGTGTTTTTGACGAGGCAACGGAACAACGGATTCAAGAAATTGGGTCTGAACTCCTAGACGCAGCACGGTCAAAAAAACAATCTTGGCTTTCAACTGCATTCTGGTCTGACAAACTCATGGACTGGGCGATGGAAGACGAAGAATTTAAAATTCAACTCTTCCGTTTTGTAGATACATTTCCAACTCTTGTTACGCCTGAGCAAGTACATGAGCATTTAGTTGACTATCTTTCACAGCCAGGAGTCAAATTGCCTGCAGGGCTTGGCATCGGTCTCAAAGCCGGCGGTCTTGCGCAAGGTACAATGACGAAAACCGTTACAAGCCAAATTACAAAAATGGCGCAACGGTTTATAGCGGGCACTGATGCCGCGTCTGCCCTTCCAGAACTCGAAAAAATTTGGAAGGAAGGTGTTGCATTCTCAGTTGACCTTCTGGGTGAAGCATGTGTAAGCGATGCGGAAGCTGAAGAATATCGTCAACGATATCTCGACCTTCTCATCAACTTACCTGAACATGTTGCTGCTTGGAAAGAAAATCCAATACTAGAGCAAGATCATCTTGGACCAATTCCTAGAACTAATATCTCTATCAAAATTAGTTCGTTGTTCGCGAACACCGACCCTATTGCACACGATGTATCAGTGCAGGGGTTGTTTGATGCACTGAAACCAATTCTAGAAGAAGCTGAGAAAAACGGAACGCTCATTAACTTTGATATGGAACAGTTCGAGTACAAAGACTTAACGCTCAACTTATTCATGAAATGTTGCGATGAAATTAACTTCCCTGCTGGGCTTGCTATGCAAGCATATTTGCGTAGTGGTGACGAAGATGCAAAAACCATTAGCGACTGGGCGAAGCGAACAGGCAGAATTGTTACCGTTCGACTTGTAAAAGGTGCGTATTGGGATTACGAAACTATTCATGCAGAAGAAATGGGCTGGCCAGTACCAGTCTGGAGTAGAAAAGTAGACACAGATGCTTGCTTTGAACGAATGGCAGCCATCTTTATTGAATCTACACCAACAACTAATGACGAAGGCGGCGTGAAACTCGCACTTGGTTCTCATAACATTCGTTCAATTGCAACTGCACTTGCACTCATTGAAAAACGAAATTTACCAAAGAGTGCTTTAGAAATACAAATGCTTCGGGGTATGGCGGATCAATTGAAGGCTGCAGTTATTCAAGACGGATTGCGCCTTCGAGAATATGTTCCAGTCGGCGAAATGATTCCAGGAATGGCATATCTTGTTCGCAGGCTTCTTGAAAATACCTCGAACGAATCGTGGCTTCGAAGTAGTTTCGTAGATGATGCAGACAGCTCGCTACTCTTAGCATCACCGCACGTTACCCACACTGATGTTGACCCCGGTGTTGAACGCATAACCAATGCACCCGAAAGGCATGCGTTGAGCCCAGCAGTAGAAGGCGTTGGTGACAATCGACCGTTCTTTACTGAACCGTATAGAGATTTTGCTTGCAAACAAGAGCGAGAAGTTTTTGCAGCAAAAATAGCAATGTCTGTAGTGCCAGAAGTCGAAAAAGTTACTACCAAAGAAGCAATTACGGCAATTATTGATATTGCGGAATCTGCTTTTCCTACATGGCGCGATGAAGACCCGCTAGTCCGCAGCCAAGTTCTTGTGAAAGCGGCTGCTCTCATGCGCGAACGAAGAGACGAACTCTGTGGAGTCGTCATGCAAGAAGCAGGTAAAACATGGCGTGAAGCGGATGGCGACGTTTGCGAAACCATTGACTTCTGTGAATATTACGCTCGCATGGCTCCCCAATTGTTTGAGTACGAACGACTCGGCGAATTCATTGGTGAACTTGACCAACAATTCTATCAACCAAGGGGAGTAACAGCTGTTATTAGCCCATGGAATTTCCCAATGGCAATCTGCTGTGGTATGACCGTAGCTGCTCTTGTAACTGGCAACGCAGTCATTGTAAAACCGGCTGGGCAAACTGTTGGCATAGCACAGTTAATTTGCGAGATGCTGTGGGAAGCAGGCGCACCAAAAGATGTATTGCATTACGTCGCTGGCCCTGGTTCTATTATTGGAGCTGCGATGGTCCGAGACCCTCGGGTTGCCGTTATTGCGTTTACTGGTTCGAAAGGTGTCGGTTTAGACATTTTAGAATCGGCAGGACAAACACCTGCTAACCAACCATTTGTCAAAAAAGTAGTCTGCGAGATGGGTGGCAAGAACGCAATAATTATCGATGCATCCGCTGATCTGGACGAAGCTGTACTCGGCGTTCGTCATAGTGCGTTCGGATACCAAGGTCAAAAATGTTCGGCATGTAGCCGAGTCATCGTCGTTGACTCTGCGCACGATATTTTCCTTGAACGCTTAATTGAATCTTGCCGAACGCTCGTTATTGGCGACGTTATGGATCCCGGTACAGACGTTGGCCCAGTCATCGACAAAAATGCAGCAGATGAAATTCGACGCTACATCGAAATTGGTAAAACTGAAGGCAAGTTAGAGTTAGCACAGCCAATTCCAGAAGGCTTGGCTGAAAAAACTGGTCGCGATTACATTGCTCCTCATATTTTCTCCGGAATAAAAAATGAAGATGTCATTGCACAAGAAGAAATATTTGGACCTGTTCTTGCAGTAATCCGCGCGAAAGATTTCGACGAGGCTCTCAAAATTGCCAACTCTTCTGAATACAAACTTACAGGAGCTGTATACAGCCGTAAGCCAGCGAACCTTGAGAAAGCAAGAAAAGGCTTCAGGGTTGGCAACTTGTATTTGAATCGTGGAAGCACAGGCGCATTGGTAGGCAGGCAGCCATTTGGTGGATTTGGAATGTCAGGTGTTGGCTCAAAAGCAGGCGGTTGTGATTACTTGTTACAGTTTGTTGAACCAAGAGCTATTTGTGAAAACACAATGCGTCGCGGTTTTGCACCTGGACTGTAACTACATCCCAAGTTGCTTCAAAGTTTTTTGAGCGAGTTTGTGTCCAACGCATTCTTCTTCATCCACTACAACATTCGCACCAGACTCTTGAATATTCTGCCCGTGAATGGAATACCGAGCACGTGCAATGATGGGGATATCATTTTCTAACGAGCGTACTTGCATAATAGTTTGTACAGATGCTCTATGGTCGGGAATTGTTAACACCACAAGTTTCGCAATACGTATGCCAGCGTGATCAAGGACGTCTCGGCGTTGCGAATTCCCAAGCAACGCAAACGCTCCAGCTTCTCGAGCGTGCTTAATTCCACTTGGGCCCATATCAATAACCAACACCGACTCGCCAGCATCAAGAAGTTCGCTTACAACTTTTCTCCCAGAAACACCGTACCCAATGACAACAACATGGTCGTGTATCGACCCTCCTCCTTTATATTCTGGATGCGCACTCGCACCGAATAAGGAATCGATTACGCGAGCAATGTCCCTTGATTTGCTAATCAATAGTGGCGAGAGAATCAATGTTATAAGAGAAGAACTCATCATAAGCTGAAAAACGTCGTCACTCAGCATTTCAGAATCCATCGCTTCTGCGCCTATAACAAAACTAAACTCTCCAATCTGCGCAAGGCTTAACCCTGCTGCAATTGAAACTCGTCTCGATCGCTTCATCACAACACCAACAAGCACAATAACAAGAGTTTTGCCGACAATTATTCCACCAACAGCGCCAATCGCCCAAAGCCAGTGGTACGAATCTGCTAACCATGGAAGGTTAGCAAGCATTCCGGTGGTGGCAAAAAAGAGTGTCAAGAAAATATACTTGAGAGGTGCCATATCGCCACGAACTTGCGCTGCAAATGGCGACCCCGCCAGAATAAGTCCAGCTATAAACGCGCCTAGTGCTGGCGATAGCGCCAATTTGTCTGCTAGCCACATCGCAGACAAACAAGTAACAATTCCGATTATGACGGGAAATTCAACCGAACGCCGAATGAGCGCAGCGCCAAACAAACGGGGTAGGATTAACACTCCTACTAAAAACAAGACTGCAAACAGAGCAATTAATTTTACTCCTGCAATGCCAAGTTCAGACGCCATCTCGCTCGCTTCAGGTGATTCTTGAATAAAGGCAATCAGTAACATAAGTGGGACAATCGCCAAGTCTTGTACCAATAGAATCGAAAAAGCAGCTCGACCAAATGGAGCATCGAATTCACTTCTATCCTGCAAAACCCTACTCACAACCGCAGTAGAACTAAGTGCAGATATTGCGCCAATAACGATAGAAGCGTTTACTGGCGCTTGAAACAATCGTGCAACTATGTAACCAATAATACCTGTCACAACGACTTGCAAGATGCCGGTTGCCAAGCCAATGCCCATGAGTTCTTTTAATCGCTTGCCATTCACCTCAAGGCCAATAGTAAATAGTAAGAGTGCTACCCCTATTTCTGCAATTGAGCGAATCGCTTCGTGATCCGTGTCTATCCATCCGAGCATACCTGGACCGACAATAGTTCCCGCTATCAAATAGCCTACGACGCCACTGAATCCTAATTTCTCAGCGACTATGCCGAAGACAACAGCCACGCTCAAGAGAATGGTGATGTCGCCAACTATGTGCCAAAAATCCATGCAGTGCATCATACACACTCGCCATCTACAAAACAGTTCTTCTCTTCAAAGAGAGATGTGTTAGGAGAGAACGGTTGTATGATGGGCAAATGGAAATAACGTTTCTCGTTGTACTTGGACTCGTTGCTGGATCGCTTGGTGGATTGCTTGGCATTGGTGGCTCAGTCGTTATGATTCCAGCATTGTTATTTTTTGTGCCAGGTACATCAATACATCTTGCCCAAGCAGTTGCTATGACCGTAAACCCAGCAGTTGCAATCGGTGCTGCTGTGAAACACCACCGAAATTTAAATGTCAACTGGCGTACTGTGTGCACCGTTCTACCCGTCTCGATTGTGCTCATTAGTATCGCAGCATGGTTTAGTAACGATGTTAAAGGCGCTTGGCTTGAACTCGCTTTTGCTCTCTTCCTTGTTTGGGTTCTTTGGGATCAGTTATCCTCACTTTGCAATACAAATAAAGAAGAAGATGCGGAACCGAACATTTCTGCCGATGAGCGTTCGCATTCCATCGCAAGGTGCGCAACAACAGGTGGAATAACAGGAACTATTGCAGGGTTACTTGGAATTGGAGGCGGGTTAATACAAGTACCTCTGCTTAATTCGCTTTGCAAACTCCCAATGAAGAAAGCCATTGGCACCTCTTCGGCAATCATGTTTGTAACCGCTTTGGTCGGCGCAAGTTTTAAAGATTTCTCATTGAACCAAGTAAATGGCGAAGGCATGAAGGCACTACTCACAGCTTTTCAAATTATCCCTGGGGCACTTGTAGGTGGTTGGCTTGGAGCAAAATTGACCAATGTACTGCCAACGAAGACTATACGAATCACATTCGCTATTTTGGTAATCATCGCAGCTTGCAAATTGTTCGCAGGTGCAATTCCAAACTTAGCGCTTTAACTAATTCTTCGGCTGCAGGAATCAACGAGCTCTTGAATACTCGCACGAACAACTGCGGTACCCTCTTCTTCGCCAAGTTCTAGCAATAGTTCAGCAGAGATCGGTTTGCCGATTGCCACTGCAATTTTCCCTTTCAATGTTGGTTTCGATCCCATAGGGTATACGTTGTATGCTCCATCTAAACCTACGGGCAATACTGTTGCTTTACTCTTCTTCATTAAGAGCCAAAAACCTCGTTGAAAATCCTTCATTGTGCCGTCTTGCGTGCGAGTGCCTTCAGGAAACATCATAATACCTCTGCCAGCTTGTAATTCTATGATTGCTTTACGTATCGCAACAACATCACTTTCACCACGCTTTAGTGCGATAACACCAAACCCTCGCATAAACCAAGATAAAAATTTTGAACCGAATAGCGACTCGCGAGCGATGCCAAGAAACGGTCTGTCTGTGAGCGCAGAACCAACTATTGCTGGATCAAAGTTCGATTGGTGATTCGCGACGACAAGCAATGGGCCAGTCCGTGGAACATTATCTCTACCTTTCGTACGCATTCCATAGCAAAAAAACAGTGATACTCGTAGCAAATTGATACAGAGCCCCCACCAAACTACAGCGCGCCAGACAGAAATTCCTGGAGCTCGTCTTTGAAATTGTAAATACGAAAGCATTACGCTTGTAACCTTGAATGAACTTCTGATTCCATAGTACTCACCACTTCTTCTTTAGAGAGCGATGATGTATTAATAATTATGGCACCATCAGGGCAGATGAGTGGGCCATCGGCACGAGATGAATCTAGCTTATCTCTAGATTCAATATCAAGTTGAATTTCTTTATCTTCTACAGTATTGCCAGCATCTCTAAGTTGCTTCACGCGCCGACGCGTTCTTTCTGAAACCTCTGCTTCTAAAAAGAATCTAACATTTGCATCTGGAAATACAACCGACCCTTGGTCTCTTCCTTCAGTCACTAAGAGGGGATGAAGTTCGCGGATTGCGCGTTGTTGCTCCACGAGTACCTCTCTAATTTCAGGTTGCTGTGCAACGATAGAAACAACCCCGCTCACATCTAAATCTCTAACTCTGCGAGCGATATCTTCTCCACCTAACAGTATCGTTGGCGGGTCATCGTTCCAATCAAACCGAATACCTTTCTCACGAATAGCAAGGGCGAGCGCTTCTCCGCCACGCGGGTCGAGCCCGAAGTCAATAGAAAGAACTGCAACAGCGCGATACATTGCGCCTGTGTCTAGACAATCTGTACCGAGCCGATGGGCTAATTCGCGGGCAACACTGGACTTACCTGTGCCTGCAGCACCATCAATTGTTACAACAAAACCCTTCGTACCGTTGTGCATTTTTATTTGCTTTCGAGACGCGTTTGCATCTTCCCGATAACTTTTTTAAGCTCTTTTATTGGGTTTGCTTTACCGGAATAATTCAATGCAATTGTATTTGAGTATCCCACTTCAAGAACAGCTTCCAACCCTTCAACAAGTTCAATTCTTTTCTTTCCCCTACCACAAGGAAAATCAGCAACAATTCCACCTGCATAGGGTGCTAATTTCCGTAGGGCCTCAATGCCATCTCCTGTTGCGGATGCAAATTGAAACGTTGGAAGTGCGCCAATTCTAAAACCGCCAATTTGTTTAATGATTTCAATTTGTTGATCGGGGTCACTCGTTAGACCCTCGCAAGGTTGAAGTAACAAGTTCAACTCTAGTCGTTCAACTTCAGCCATAGCAGAACGGATGTTATCTACAATCGCATCAACAGAGGCTGAATCTTTTGGGAACTTTGGGGTAATAGCAATCGCATTGCAGCCGAGTCTATTTGCTGCTGCTGACAATCGCTGAATCCTTTCGAGAGATTCGTTCGTATTGTCAAGTAAGTCCATTATCGTATTGTCCCGAACGAGCAAGCAAGGCGATTTAGCTTTGTCTGCATTGTTCCGGAATGTGTCGTACGAATCCAACGACCACCCAGCAAGATGTTCCGCATCGATCATGACTCCTCGAAGGCTTAGGTCATCTGACGAAAGCCTAGGCACGTCAAGAATATCCTGCGTACCATTCTGAAGAAGTGGGTTTAATGATTGAATTGCTAAGGTAAGTAGTACGGTCATAAAAAGTTTCGCTTCAAAGTGCCTTTCTGGTATTTGCAAAGTGGCAGGAAGCGGTACTATACCACCCCACATCAACCCTTAAGGAGTCCTTTGTATGTCAACCCCATCCGATTGTTGTTTTTCTGAATCTCACGAATGGTTCAAAATCGAAGGTGATATCGTTACCATCGGCATCACTCAATTCGCTGCCAATGAACTCACCGACATCACATACGTTGAAATGCAACCTGTAGGCACTTCTCTTGCTGAAAATGAGTCTGCTGGCGAAGTGGAATCTGTAAAAACTACGAGTGATATCATGACAGCGTTCGCTGGAGAAATTACTGAAATCAACGAAGCAGTGGCAGATGACCCTTCTCTACTCAACAGCGACCCATTTGGTGACGGATGGCTTGCCAAAATAAAAGTTGCTTCACCTGCAACTTGCGATGCTCTGATGGATCAAGCAACGTACGACGGCAAGTACCCACTGTAAACTTTCGACATGTTCCAACTTGTCAGTGAATTCGAACCACAAGGTGATCAGCCTCAGGCTATTGAACAATTATCTTCATGGGTTCAAGACGGTGAAAGATACCGAACCCTGCTTGGGGCTACTGGTACTGGTAAAACTTTTACCATGGCGAATGTCATCGCTAAAACAAATAAACCAACGCTGATTCTCAGCCATAACAAAACTCTTGCTGCACAACTCTTCGAAGAGATGCAAGCGCTTTTTCCAAATAATGCCGTGTCCTATTTCGTGAGTTATTACGATTATTACCAACCTGAAGCCTATATTCCTCAACGCGACATTTACATAGAAAAAGATGCTGCACGGAATGACGACCTTGATAGGCTTCGATTAAAAGCAACAAGTAGCCTCATGTCACGTAGTGATGTCATCATAGTTTCTTCTGTTAGTTGCATTTACGGATTAGGTTCACCTGACTCGTACGTAAATAGAATTGTTCCATTATCTGTTGGACAAACATGTAATAGACGCGAGCTACTTCTTGAGTTAACCGAGATGCAATACAAACGAAACGAAATAGAATTCCTAAGAGGGTCATTTCGAGTTCGTGGTGATGTATTGGAACTCTTTCCCGCCTATGAACAATTTGGAATCCGACTTGAATTTTTTGGCGACACAATTGAACGAATAGAACTCATTCATCCAGTTTCTGGCGAGACCCTTGCAAACGAAACAGATGTGTTCATCTTTCCAGCAGTGCATTATGTAATGCCGCAAGAAGGTTTAAAACGAGCAACTGGTGCAATTCGGGAAGAGTTGAAATCGCACGTAATCCGCCTTAAAAATGAAGGGAAAATTTTAGAGGCTCAACGGATCACAGCCAGAACGCAATACGACTTGGAAATGATTGAGGAAATTGGATACTGCAGTGGCATTGAAAACTATGCAAGGCATCTTGAAGGTCGACCCCAAGGCAGTCGCCCATCTTGCTTACTGGATTATTTCAGTCATATTCCGAACCGCGACCCAAAAGATTGGCTTCTGTTTATCGACGAATCGCATGTCACCCTACCTCAAGTTCGTGCCATGTATAACGGCGATCAAGCACGGAAGAAAACGCTCGTGGAACATGGTTTTAGGTTGCCAAGCACACTTGATAATCGACCGTTGACGTTTGATGAGTTTGAAACGCTCATTCCTCAAACAATCTATGTTTCCGCTACTCCTTCACCGTACGAACTGGAAAAATCAGAGGGCATTATCGCTCAGCAAATCATTCGCCCAACTGGTCTACTAGACCCTATTATCGAAGTGCGCCCTGCTTCAAACCAAGTACCTGATTTGATTGAGGAAGCAAAATTACGGATAGAGAGTGGCGAACGGGTGCTTGTAACTGTGCTCACGAAACGAATGGCTGAAGATTTGTCTGAATATATATCTAAAACAAAACTTCGCAGTAAATATTTGCACAGCGACATCGATACGCTCGAGCGACTTGAAATCCTTCGAGAGTTACGTGAAGGAAATTTCGATGTTCTCATCGGGGTCAACTTGCTTCGAGAGGGATTAGATTTGCCTGAAGTCTCGCTAGTTTGCATATTAGATGCAGACAAAACAGGGTTCCTGCGGAGTGAAACAAGTCTCATTCAAACTATTGGTAGAGCAGCACGAAATGTGAATGCAAAAGTTATTTTGTACGGCGACACCGTGACAACACAAATGCAGAACGCTATTAATGAAACAAACAGGCGACGCACCCTGCAGGCTAAGTACAACGAAGAAAACAATATAACTCCAGAAACAATTCAAAAAGCGATTCGTCGAGGGATTGAGAATGAGTTATCAGCTAGAAAGATTGCAAGAGAAGCGTTCCACGCAGACGGCAGTGAAACGGAATTCGATATTGATGAACGAATCGAAGAACTTGAAAACAACATGTTAGAAGCTGCCGACAAACTTGATTTTGAACTTGCCGCAACACTTCGTGATGAGATTAGTGCCCTCCAAAATGGCGGGGCTCCGAAAAAACAAAAAACTAAGCGCCGGAAGCGGTAGTAGCAGAACTATCTGTTGTATTCGCTCTGCAACCAATATCACTTCGCCAGAACGCTCCATTGAATCGAATCTGTTCGCACGCAGCATTTGCTTTCACTCTGGCACTTTCTAACGAATTCGAAAGAGCGGTGACTCCCAACACTCTGCCGCCAGAAGTTGTCAATGTACCACCAGTGCAATGGGTTCCAGCTTGGAAGACGAGCAGGTCATCTGATTCGACTTTTTCTATTCCCGTAATCGTCTGCCCTTTTGAATAGTTTCCAGGGTACCCCTCGCTGCACATCACTACACAGCAAGCAATATCATCAGAAAAATCAATCTCAGCACCATCAAGGGTTCGAGTTGCAGTTCGCCAAAGAATATCTATCAAATCGCCCTGCAACCTAGCCATCAATGGCTGCGTTTCAGGGTCACCAAATCGACAATTAAATTCTAATACTTTTGGCCCCGCCGGAGTTAACATAATTCCTGCGTACAAAACACCGCGGTATTCAATGCCGTCTCGTCGCATCGCATCCACAGCTGGTACAAGTATCTCACGTTCAACATAATCCAACATTTCTTCGTCAAGAAGCGGGGCTGGACAAAATGCGCCCATGCCGCCAGTATTAGCTCCAACGTCACCCTCGCCAACTTGTTTGTGGTCTTGGCATAAATCTAATACCCAAATAGTCCCGCCATCTACAAGAGCAAGCACGCTCACTTCGCTACCTGACATTTTCTCTTCGATGATGATGGTGTTCCCTGCGTCACCGAATATTTTTTCTTTCATTATCTGCGCAATTGCTTTCAGAGATTCGCCAACCGTATCGCAAAGAATTACTCCCTTGCCAGCTGCAAGACCGCAAGCTTTTACAACACATGGGTCTTCGCGTTTTTGAAGTAGTTCAAGTAACTCTTCTGAAAACGTAAAATCATCTGACCGTTCAAGTTCGGCAGACCATTCAAAATATGCTTCAATTTCTTTCGCTAGTGGTTGTTTAAACTCGTTTTCTAAATCACGTTCGAGTCCGCGTAACAAGTAGTTTCGCGCAGAATCATGGTCTGAAAACGTTCTTGAATCGGCTGTTGGAATTGACGCTTGTCGCATTAAATCTTTTGCATACGACTTGTCGGCTTCAATTCGAGCCGCTTCTTTAGTAGGACCAAAAACAACTCGTGTTTCAGTTGTGAGTTCGTCAGTGATGCCTTCAGTCAATGGTACTTCTGGACCAACAACAATCAAATCAATGTCGTGTTGGTCGCACCAACGAGTCATAAAGAAAATTCTACTTGTATCCCATTTTTCTGGGCAAGGAGTTGCAAGTTTAGCGATGCCACTATTGGTGCAGTCTGTTGCATACAACGTGCCTAACTTGGGCGATTGTGCTAGTTTCCAGGCTAATGCGTGTTCTCGCCCACCACCTCCTATGAGGAGTACGTTGCATGATTCTGGGCATGGATTTGGTGCTTGCATTCCTGGTATTGTAACCAAGCTTGTTATCTTTTATCTTCTAATGGAACAGTGATTTGGCAAACTAGTCCATCAACTTTGTACTCCAATGAAATGACACCATTCATTTCATGATCTACCAAACCCTCTAACAAAGATGTGCCTGTACCCGGGGTGATAACAGAAGGAACGGCTGGCCCATCGAATTCTTGCCACGAAATCCCTAACGAATTTTTAGTGGTGTCGTGCGACATAGTAATTAGTACAGTTCCATTAGCAGTAGAAAGCGAACCGTACTTCACAGCGTTTGTTGCTAATTCGTGAATAATCATACACATTGGGCGAGCGAGCATTCCTGGCAACTCAACATCTGGACCTTCAAAACGCATTCTCTCAACTGTGCCAGACATGTAGGGTTGAAGTGTTAACTGAAGAACATCTCGCATCCAAGCTCCGCTCCAGTGTGACTTGGCTAACGTTGAATGCGCAACAGCGAGAGCATGAAGTCTGCCATCGAGGGTCTTTGCAAAATCGTCAATAGATTTCGCCCCTGGTTTAGATAGACCAACTAACGACATCACTGCAGCAATGTTATTTTTTACTCGATGGTCAAGTTCGCTCATCATAATTGATTGTTGCTGTTCAAGCTTATTACGACGTGTAATATCAATCGCTACGCCAGAAAGGCCTACCATGGCACCATCGTCATCGGAAACAGGTGTGAACCAAACTTCAAAGCACTTGTCGCCAATGTGTGTTAACCCATGGCTTTGTTCACCAGACAACGCAGCATTTACCTGCTCTAAAACATCCGGGTAATTTCTGTACACTTGGTAGACACTTTTCCCAACAACTTCGCCTGCGCCCGCGCCCATACTTTCAAGACCAAGACCCTCGCTTAAAGTGAACACGCCATCAGAGTCAATACCAAACAGAATCACTGGAGAATGTGTGGTAAGCATTCTGTATCGTTCTTCTGAACGGCGTAAATGAAACTCTTGTGCTATTTGCTCGCGGTCTTCAATTCGCCTTTCAACAGAACGAGAATACCCCTCTACTATATGTGTTGCTTCTTCAAGTTCAAGGGGGAGCCACATGCGCTCATTTTTTGTTTCGAAACAGATCAAACCTTCCATGACACCGTTAATGACTGCTGGAACAGCCATGATTGCACCAACTGAGCAAGACTCAATCGCCTGCCTCATTTCATTAGGATGTTCCTGAGATGCAGTATTCTGAATAGAAACAATGCCTAATTTTTTCAATTCCGTTAACCACCATTTCACAGCGGCGCTTGAAACTTCAATCGGTAAATCAATGGCGGCTTCTTCTTCACTTCTTAGCCATTCATGGGTAATAAATGCTTTGTCATCAGTACGAAAACGAACAAGCCGAGCTCTATCAACATGCATAGCGTTTCCGAGCAAATCTAAAAATTGATTGATGGCGACAGTTAAATCATTTGAATCAAGAAGTGCACGAAGTGAATTCCTGCCTGCAAAATGTATTCTGTCTCCGTATTCAAGTACTCTCGCTCTCGTAATGTCACTAAACGTACCAACAATAATGCCAGCGTTCGCTAATTTGCAACGCAACCCTATCCAGCGGTAGCGTTCTGAACTATCCCGATATCGAAATGAAATATGCTTCTCGATTTTTTCAGTTGTTGTATGCAATGCTCCCCGTACAGCATCAACATCGGAAGGATGAATTCTGCTTATCCAATACGTAGGATCATCACGTAACGTTTCTGCAGGAGTACCCAAAATTACTGTTGCATTGTCGCTTAGTTCAACTGTTTCCCAATCATCTTTACAATGAAGGCAGTGCAGACCAGTGGTAAGTTCAGTGAGTGCGAAATCTGTAAAAGTTGTATATGAGTTTTCCACTACCACCCTAAGATACACAATCTAAGATGTTTTTGTTTGTTATTGCAGTATTCGAATTACCCTAGTCTGTGCTCTTTGAGTAGATTTTGAATAAAGGAGCTGCACTCAATGGGGGGCTTCCAACCGCAACGTACGGCTACTGGTATTGACTGTAGAGTTAATTTTGAAAGGCCCAATCAATATTGTAGGATTTGAGGCTCGCTCTAGGCGAAGGCGGTAACTATACACGAGCATTTGCTGGCGCCCTGTGGCGTCGTCGCTTATGTAAGAGTACGCTACACGTATGCCGATTAAATACACTCGAGTCCATAGGCTTCTAGAAATTATCTCACTTGTACAGAGTCAGCGTGGATGGAATGCTAAAACTCTCTCAGAACGTTGCGATACAACTGAGCGAAATATTTATCGCGACATCAATCAGATTAAAGAAGCTGGTATTCCAATTGCTCACGATAAAGATAAGGGATACCAAATCAGCGGCACATTCTTTATGCCACCAGTTCGGCTCACTTTCGAAGAAGCACTCGCCATTTCTGCGTTATGCGAAGCAATGGCTGACAAAGGCGCAATCCCATTTGTACGCCCTGCTTCGATGGCAATGAACAAAATTCTAGCGCAACTTCCCTTTGATGTCAGAGAAGAATTAACCGAGCGATTGCGGACGATGGAACTACGAACGACCGCTACCATGGACGAAGAAGGGTACGAAGACGTTTACGACAAAGTTCAGTTGGCACTTCTGAATCATACGATTCTAAAATGCAAATACGAGAGCACATCGACACCAGAAAATGACGAGTCGTTTATGTTTCACCCATACGCACTTTTCTTTGGCACTCGTGCTTGGTATATAGTTGGGTTCCATGAAAAACGAGATGCCATTCGTACATTAAAACTAAGTCGTTTCCTTGCAATCGAACCCACCAAAGAAACGTACGAGATACCAAGTTCCTTCAACTTAGATAATCACTTAGGAAATGCATGGAATATGATTCCTAGCTCAACTGATTACGAAGTTGAATTGGTATTCGAAACACCTTTTTCACAGACTGTGAGCGATACACGTTGGCACTCGACACAAGAAATAACATGGCATGACGATGACTCATGTACGTTTACGTGCACCGTTTCAGGTCTTGAAGAAATTGTATGGTGGGTATTATCGATGGGACCACACTGCAAAGTTGTAAAGCCTACAGAATTAGCTGATCGAGTTGCAACTCTTGCAAGGCAAACCGCTGAAAATTATA
>Ga0115000_10000169_pt1 | contig 59920 bp, 54 predicted proteins | sample ArcticOcean_MG_C_6_FD_89690 | JGI IMG/M metagenome (GOLD analysis project Ga0115000, IMG submission 89690) | Marine microbial communities from western Arctic Ocean - ArcticOcean_MG_CB8_128 | ecosystem: Environmental > Aquatic > Marine > Oceanic | place: Arctic Ocean: Canada Basin | collected... | reverse complement strand
TGCGGTTTATCAAGGGTTTTGCTTTGGGTAGGCGGAAGTTGCTGTAGGGGTTAGGTGATACTGCCTGTTTAGTGATAGAGAAATATAAGTGGTTGAGGTATAAATGAGAACATCATACTTACCATTCGAGATAGTTTTATATACGAATAATTATTAGTTCCTAGAGGAGGATTTTATGAAAAATATTACACGTTTGTCATTAGCATTAATCATATTTTCATTATTTTCAATTCCATATTTTGTAGCGTACGCGGAGGAGATGACTACGATCACGCCAGACTACGACGGCGACAATCCCGGAAGTATGCACGATCCATCGATGCCGCTCCGGTCGAGCCGTGGCACGGGAGACGAAGAAGTCCCGTCGTTATCAAATAATGAGAAACGTGATATTATATGTGGCCAATTGGCAGAAGCACACGCATACAAGTCATGGAAAGATCCTATCGAGAGCGGAGGAGTGCGATTCGACAGCGCAAAGGACCACACGGCTTGTATGGAAGGGGGATGGAAGGGGCAGGGGCATTATGGCGATCATGGGGGATCGAGGATGGGTGTAGAAAGATGGTGGACGAATTTATATAGAACAGATGGAGAAACAGTTTCATGCGCAGAACACGCAAATTTTTATGACAGTATGAGTCAAGACGAGGAAGACATAAGCGAAAAGTATGGGATGAATGAAGGATGGTGTTGGCTCGACTATTACACGCAACCTATGCCGAGGCGGTCTGATGGTTCATTGATTTACGAAGCAACTGAGACAGACGATTACACCGCCCCTATGCCGAGGCGTTCTGATGGTTCATTGATTTACGAACAAACTGAGACAGCGGAGTAATGTGCGCAGATTAGCCTCCAAGCGGGAGTGTGTGATCGCCATAGGTTATTTTCATATCGCCGTTTTTTGCGACCTGCGTAACAATACTATCCCTTGATTTGCGCCCGGCCCTTTGTCTTTGTTGGGATGTGGTGCATTGACTGTCGGTGCATACGTAGCAAGTGCATGCATCATTGACACGTGCCTTGTCTCAACCCCAGCTCTCACCCATCGCCACCAGTTCCTGACGTATTGCCCAATGCGTCTAACTGTTGCATCTTGCTCATAAAGCTGGGTCTTACGTTCAAGAAAATTTGCTAGAGTCTTCGGGGCTATTGATAGCCCCTTAGGCTCAAAGCTATATCCCATTCTTATCCCCTGAAACACCCCTCACTTGGTAAACATTACGGTAAACATAATAAAAAAAGGGGTTACACTTTCTACCACACGCCTTTGTATCGCTATATTAAGGTTGAACCACAAGCAAGAGAAGGCTTGCACAGTGGTTAGAAGCTGTAGCCACTTGGTAACTCATAGGTAACGTGAAATAAAAAGGGGTTACGGAAAAACCCGTAACCCCTTTACTATCAGTGGAGCTGGCGGGGATCGAACCCGCGACCTCTTGAATGCCATTCAAGCACGCTCCCAGCTGCGCCACAGCCCCAATATTGATATATTCTTAACTTATGAACTCGTAACGGACTGATATTAACGATTATACCGCCCCTGTCAAGAACAATTCCTTATCTCCTTTTCCCGCTATTGCCTTGCCGAGCATTCTCTATATAATATAGCTAAACTTTTCGTTACTTTCTGTTCTTAATTAGACAGAAATGAAAATCCCTTCCCGCTAACCGATCGGATACTGTGCTTAAAAAACTGCAACGACGCCTTCGCAATGTCTTCATCACTGGGCTGTTAATCACCCTGCCCATCGCTTTAACTTATTTTATCCTGCAATTTCTTTTTAAAAATCTCGATGCATTGTCTCCGGTATTCACCAAAATTCTCATCGACTTAGGAGCACCCATTCCGGAAGGGTACCGTATTCCAGCTCTTGGACTGGTCATAACCTTGCTGATCGTTCTTGCAGTGGGATGGTTCACCACCAATTTTTTTGGCAAACGGCTGATCCAACTGGGAGAAAACATCGTTGGAAAAATCCCTTTCGTTCGACGAATCTATAAAGGTTCGAAACAGGTGGTGCAATCCATCGCCCATGCCGATACCCGCGCGTTCCGCAAAGTGGTTCTGATTGAGTTTCCGCGTCGCGGGATGCTGGCAATTGGGTTTGTTACGGGTGAAGCGCGAGGTGAAGTGCAGGAAAATACTTTTGAAGATGTGCTCAATGTTTTTGTGCCTACCATGCCAAACCCTACCTCGGGTTTTTTGGTCTTTGCTCCCCCCGAAGAGCTTACTGAAATTGACATGACCATCGAAGATGGAGTCAAATATGTAGTCTCAGGTGGCATCGTCACTACAGAGGGACTGAAAATTATCGAAGCAAAGGATATCAAGGTTGACCAGCCCACAGAGTGAAATCCCCAGCGTCCTCTATCTAGACAATCATTTGATCGCGGTATGCAAACCAGCGGGCATTCTCACCCAGGCAGATGATTCAGGAGATGAGTCGCTGATGGATAAGGTGAAAGTTTGGATTAAAACCGAATTCAACAAACCCGGCAATGTATTCCTGGGATTGATTCATCGACTCGATCGCAATGTCTCCGGCGTAGTTTTATTTGCACGCACATCCAAAGGCGCATCGCGGTTGTCGGAACAGTTTCGCAATAAAACCACAGAAAAATTCTATCGCGCTATCGTTGAGGGGAAGCCACAATCCGAACAGGCATCTCTTTCTCATCATCTCAGAAAAGAAAAAACTCTCAAGTCCACTGTGTTTCAACGTCCGGGAAAAGATACGAAACACGCTGAACTGGAATATAAAATGCTGAAAAATTATGAAGGCACTAGTCTTCTGGAAATTAAACTACACACAGGAAGGTTTCATCAAATCCGCGCACAACTAGCGTTCATCGGTCACCCTGTTTTAGGTGACAACAAGTATGGTGCTGTAACGCCCCTACCTGAAAGACAGATCGCGCTTTATGCACATCGGCTGATTTTCAAACATCCAATCAGCAAAGAGAAAATTTGTGTTGAATCTCCTCCGCCACCTTTTTGGCATGACGACTAAACCTCCATTTTATTTCAGAAAGTCCTAGGAGGATTGCAGTGAGTCTTTTATCAGATCCTCTTTCTTCGTGTGGAACCCCATATCAATAGATAGAGATATCAATACGGGCACCAGAAACAATGTAAAAAAAGTGGAGATACTCAGCCCGCCGATCAACGCTGTTCCCATACCGCGATACAACTCTGTCCCTGCGCCTTCGCCAAAGGCCAACGGAATCATACCGAAAACACTGGAGATAACGGTCATCATAATAGGACGCAACCGAGTCTCACAAGAAACCAGCAACGCCTGACGTTCATCCATACCTGATTTAATATTATTGAGCATCTGATGAACAATGAGGATGGCGTTATTAACAACAATACCGGCAAGAATAACCACGCCCAACTGCGTCAAAATATCAAATGTGATCCAGTTCCAGCCATCAGCCATGGCCTGCGCGTTGGGGACCTTCCATTCATCAAGAATACTTTTTATGTTTCCACGTTGGTACCAGTTATTCCAAGTGATTCCCAGGAAAGAACCGGAAACCGCCAACACCACAGTGAGCATCACGATAAAGGGTCTGAGAAAGGATGAGAACAAAGCAACAAGAAGAAGATAAATAAAGCCTAATGCATAGGCAAAACTGGTCCTCAAAGATTTTTCAGTAGAAGCCAACTCATCGGCAGAACCTCCAATACGCAATCCAAACTCTTCATTTAGTGTAAGGCGCGTGGGAGCCAACACTTGTTCGTTAACCCGGTCGATGACCGTCTGCATAGGCATATCTTTTCGAACCTGCACACGGAGTTTTATCGCTCGTTCCGTACCGATATGGTCGATCCTTGCAGGCCCGGCTTCAATTTTCATATCTGCTAAATGACCGAGATGCGTCATCAGGTTTTTATCCGTCCAGATCGGGAGTGAACGATAATCCTCCAGTCCTAATTTTTTGTTATCTTTTTTCTGCACTAAAACGAAGTCGATCGGCTCACCACGGTCATTGAACTCACCTAGATATTTTCCCGCATTGAGCGACTCAATAATATCGCCTATTTCCTGCATCCCCATATCCAGACGGGCCGCATCTTCTCTTCTAGGTAAGAACCTCAGTTCGGGATTTCCAAATTTAAATTCTGGTCGCACCGAGTGCACACCGTCTATTCCTGAAATTTTGCCAATCAAGCCTAATGCGACATCCTTCAGTTTAAGAATATCCGGTCCAGTTATTTCTACTTCAAACGTTTTGTCCGCCGAGCGAAAAATAGGGCGTTGAACCGCAAAGGCAAAACGATACCCGGGGATAGCAAATATTTCCTGCCCCATTTCATTTGCTTTCACGGCCATCTTGATCTCGCCGCGTTGCCCCTGCGCCAATTCCTTTTTAATAATAGCCCCGCCGCCATTGAAACGAGGTGAAAAAACAAGAAAGTTTCGACTCACATCTTCCATAGCCACGATTTTATTTTCATACTCTGCCAAGTATTTCATATTCGTTTCCGCAGGCGAACCCGCCACCGGCTCGATGAGCATGAACACCATATTGGTGTTTCCATAAGGGAGATAATCTTTTTTAGGCAAAATCTGCCCGCTGTACCACAACACCCAACATACACCGGCTAGAACGCCAATCCGAAACAAGATGCTAAGCGGCGAATGCCGAAGAATCCGTTCCATAAGCCTTGAATAAAGGCTGCCAATTCCTTCACCTACTATCACCACCGGTCGAAATAGGGTCCGATGAAAAATACCAGGTCGGTATTCTTCTCCTGGCTTGAGTCGAATCAGCAATGTTGTCAAAGTCGGGATGACGGTAATCGATACCAACAAGGAAAGTGCGATACAACCGCTAATGGTAATCGCAATATCGCGAAACATTTGCCCGGCCTCTTCTTCAATAAAAACGATGGGGATGAACACCGCCAATGTCGTCAAGGTAGAAGCTAGAACCGCTCCCCATACTTCCGAGGTGCCATCATAAGCGGCTTTAAATACACCTTTTTTCATGGTCAGATGGCGATAGATATTTTCCAACACCACGATGGAGTTGTCCACCACCATGCCGACGGCAAAAGCCATACCTGCCAGTGAAATTATATTGATGCTGCGACCAAAAATTTTCAGCACGATAAAGACCGATATCAGACTAACAGGAATACTGATCGCCACAATCAACAACGAACGCACCGAGCCCAGAAAAACCAGAAGCACTGCGACCGCAAGAATGGCACCCAGACCTAGATTGGATTTCACAAGGCGCATAGCCTCATCGATATAATCCACATCTTTGTATACAATTTTTAATTTGAGCGGAACACCCCGATTCAAAAGCTCCTTGTTTAATTCAGCGACTCGTTGCGCAGCCAGATTACAAGTCTCCACAACATTGGCACCTGCTTTACGAATAACCCCAAACGCATTCGACAAATTTCCGCTGATGCGAACCAACGACTCAGTGCGTTGATATCCATCTACCACCGTTGCAAAATCACGTACCCTTATTGTCTTCTCACCATCCCGTTTCACCACGGTATCCAGAATATCATTGGGACTTAAAAACTCACCGAGTCCGCGAACGGTATAAGAACGATTATCTTCATCGTGAAAACCAGCTCTCGTATTTTGATTTTCCTCCCTAAGGCGATCAATGACTTCCTTGTAGGTCAAATGTAAACGCGCCATGCTATATGGGTCGAACTCCACCCGCATTTCGCGATCTTCACCGCCGAAATGCCAAACATCGGCTATCCCCTTCACCCGCCTTAAAGAAGGAACAATGATGTCTTCGCCGATCTTGTACATATAGTTCTGGTCGAGATCGGGCGACTTCGGATCAGGCTTGTCAAATACAATCCACATAATAGGACTGGAGTTATCACTCGAGATAGAACGCAAGGTAGGCTTGTCTGCATTGATCGGCAGGTCTTTTACCTGCTGTAATTTATTATTCACATCAAGAACAGCAAGATCCTTATCAATACCCCATTCAAACTCAAGGTTGATAGTGCTCAGTCCATGCTGGCTGGTAGAAGTCATCTTCTTCATCCCTTCGACGGATTCTAACTGGTCTTCAAGGCGACGAGTGATGTTCCGTTCCACTTCATTGGGGGACAACCCGAGATACTCGGTTTTAACTTCGATTTGTGGCTTGTCTATCGTAGGAGTCAATTGTCGAGGCAGGGTTTGAAAGCACAATACACCCACCACTACGGCCATAACAATGATTACCGTAACTGTGTGATAGTTACGGATAGACTGGTCTATAAGTTTCATCAGGTTTTCGGGGTTTTTGCAGGATTTTTTACAGAGCCTTTTGAAAGCTCACTTTTTTTTGAAGCAGAACTGAAAGGTGTTTCTGGTTTCGGATTGGTTAGAAACACATTTACCCCCGGAAATACAGCACCCGAACCCCTTAAGATCAAATCAGTGTCAGCGTTGAGTTGATGAGTGAAGTCCTTTATCTCAACAAAATCTTCATGCTCTTTGAAAGCCTTCACAGGAACCAAATGCGCTTTCTTATCTTTAACGATATAAACAACGGTTCCCTGTTCAGAAATCACCAACGATACCGCTGGCACATGCAGAACATTTTTTCTGACACCAAAATTTAATGTACTTTCAAGGGTCAATCCTGGAAACATTGCGGGATTTGGGTCGGGCAAATCGATTTGCACTTTTATATTTCCCGAGAAGATATTTGCATCGGGGATCACCCGCACCAACCGAGAAAGATTAGAATGGTATTCGAATTTTACTCCCAACTCTTTTGCAAAAAATCGGGCCGTCTTCATTTTCTTTAGTTTGTTGCGATAACTCTGCGGCATTTCCAGAACTGCTTTTAATCGCGAAGAACCAATCATTCGGACAATTGCCATTCCCGAGTCTGCAATGGCGCCCCTCTCGATTTCCTTGGCAATAATGATACCTTCAAACGGCGCAACAATATTTACTTTGGAAAGATTTAATTCGGCGACCGCAACCTGCTTGCGAATGGCTTGCATCTCTGATTCTAGCTTTTCTATGTCTTCCGTACGAGATGTCATACCCGCAGTCTGTTGTGCCTGGCTAGATATCAAACCTTCCTGCGCCTGGCGTAGCTTATTTTCTGCAGAATCCAAAGCAGACTGAGACACAACTTTCTCTTCCACCAGTTTTTTTGTTCTCTTAAGTTCAATCTTTGCCAAGTCTAAAGAACTTTGCGCGGCCCGGGTTTGAGCATCTAATCGTTCTTTATCTTCGGGACGCAAACCTCCCTGGGCTTTCTTATATTCATTTTGCGAGGCAGAATAATCTGCACGCAATTTTCCCAAAGTCAGTTCATATTCTCTTGAGTCTATTTGCGCGATCAGATCACCGGCTTTCACCTTCATACCTTCTTCAACAGCAATACGAGCTACCTTGCCTCTGACTTCAGAGGTGATAGTCACCCTTTGCTCCGCTTGAATATTACCGACAGTCCGCACCTCATCGGAAATATCCCGATAAGCTACTTTGCCGATCTGCACCGGAAGCGAAAATTCTTTCTTCGCAGGTTTCGCCGTTTTTTCTTCTTTCGGCGTGCAAGAAGAAAAAAGCAACGTCAGCAACGCCAAGGATGCACCTAAAATGTATTTCGATTTTCTGATATAATTCTCCACCATCATTTAATTAATGTAAAAATGTTTAAAGTTTCGTTAAATATTATCACAATAACAAAAAAGGTTTTTTAAACACTTTATGAACTCTTCCTATCCTTCCGACAATTTCGAATATCAATTACTAGATACCGGTGCATTTCAAAAACTCGAACAATTTGGACCCCACCGTTTTTGTCGTCCTGCCCCACAGGCTATTTGGTCAAAATCTCTTCCTGCATCAGAATGGAAAAAAGCAGAAGGCGAATACAAATACTTCAAAGGCAAAGATACCGGCGGCGAATGGAAAATACCCTCATCATTGCCTGAAGATGGGTGGCAAATCAAATTCCGCGATCTGGTTTTTAAAGTGCAACCCACGGGATTTGGCCATATCGGGATTTTCCCCGAACAAGCCCCGAATTGGCTTTGGATTATAGGTCAGCTTAAACAGCTTAACGGCAAGGAAATCAAAGTACTTAATGTTTTTGGTTACACCGGGGCCAGCACCATTGCGGCTGCTTCGGCAGGTGCCAATGTTACCCATTTAGATGCCTCTAAAGGCTCTGTCAACTGGGCGCGCGAAAATCTCGAGCTATCTGGACTGGGTGATCGACCGGTTCGATGGATCGTTGAAGATGCCATGAAATATATGCAAAGAGAGCATCGGCGTGGCAACAAATATGACGCAATCATCATGGACCCGCCCTCTTTCGGACGCGGCCCCAAAGGAGAAGTTTGGCAGATCGAAGACAAGCTTTCTGAGTTCATGGAAGCCTGTCAAAACATCATCAGCGACTCCCCGGCTTTCTTGCTTTTCACAACTCATTCGCCTGGCTTTTCATCCCTGACTCTTGAAAATATGCTACGCACTTATATCAAATCTCTCAAAAAAGATAACTTCGAAACAGGAGAAATGTTCATCCCCGACACATCTACAGGACTCCATCTACCCAATGGATTCTTCTGCCGATATTCCGCGAATAGCTTCTGAAAGTAGGTCGTACCTGCAGTAATCAAGCACCCTCAAGTTTCTTGAGATAACAAGCGTTGCTAGCAATCTAAAGTATAATGCCCAAAATTTTATAATTTTGATTTAGGGATTTTTAAAATGGCCTTTTACCACTATCTAAAATCACATGCAGATGAAAATCCGGATCGCAATGCCATCATTGAGGATGACTGCATCGTTACATACGGCGAGTTTTGTGAACAGGTTGAATCTTTTGCAGCGGCTCTTTCGGGATTATCTCTCAATCCGAAGAGTAAAATAGGCCTGCTATGCCTGAACCAGAAGGAATATCTCGTTGCGTATTTTGGTGCCTTGTTAAAAGGACTGCCTGTCATTCCCTTCAACTTTCTTTTAAAACCTGAAGACTTGGCTTTCGTTGCACAAGATGCAGGTATCGATACCCTTGTGGTCGACTCCGCTTTTGTTAAACCGGAGGTCAGTCCGTTTTTTAAATTTTTCCCAAACAAAATTCTGGTTGGCCCTGCCGATACCGATCCAGTGGGCGAGGGAACCTTGCGGTTCGAAGACTTTTTAAAGTCCGAAAAAAAGAATAACGCATTCATAAAACACGAACGAGACACTGAAATACCGGATGTGATTCTTTATACCTCAGGCACCACTGCCAAACCCAAAGGTGTGATGCTGAATGAAGACCAGTTTGATGAAAACTGCACCGGGTTCCTGAAACATATACATATCACTTCTGAAGATAGAGCTATCGTGGCGTTGCCGTTGTTTCATTCTTTCGGCAACATCATGGCTTTGGCGCTTTTTCGGGTCGGCGCAACGGTGATTCTCCTCAAACAGTTTCAACCTAAATCTATTTTGGATTCCATCTCAACGCACAAGGCAACCTTTTTACCGCTCGTACCCACTATTTATTCTTTTCTCGTCGACCTTTATGCGCGTGGTGGCTATGACGTTTCTTCTTTGCACACCTGCCTCTCAGGCGGTGCCGCTTTACCCAAGGCACTCCTTAAAAAAGTAGAGGACGTATTAGGGGTCGCCGTTATTGAAGGGTATGGTCTCACTGAAACTTCTCCAGTCATTGCTGTTAATAAGATGAAAGACGGAAGCGTTCCCGGTTCGGTCGGCCCCGTCTTGCCTAATGTCGAAGTAAAAATCATTTACGATACAGGGAACCCAGTTACGCAGGGAGAGGTGGGAGAAATTCTTGTCCGCGGTAAAACGGTGATGAGCGGTTACTGGAAACGCATAAAAGAAACAAAGGAAACGATTCAGCCCGATGGCTGGCTTAAAACCGGTGACCTAGGACATCTAGATGAAAAAGGACGGCTCTATATTTCTGCCGGGAGGAAAAAAGACTTAATCATCCGCGCCGGTGAAAATGTGTCCCCGTTAGCCATTGAAAACGCATTGATGGGTCACACAGCACCGGCAGAAGTTGCAGCAGTGGGGATAGCTGATGAACGGATAGGGGAAAAAGTGAAGGTCTGTGTTGTGTTGCGCGAAGGTGCTTATGCAACCGAGCAGGAACTCAAAGATTTTTGCAGAAACAACCTACCCTCATTCATGACACCCGATTTGATCGAGTTCCATGAGTCACTCCCAAAAACCGCTACCGGAAAAGTAATAAAGTCTCAACTTAAGAGGCCTCGCGGCCTCACGCAATAGGTCTATTCTTTATCTGCGATACAACCCCCTAAAGTCTCTCGACAAAAGGGGGGCAACCTACAGTCAGAAAAAATCTGCCTAGTACAAATGAAGCTCGACATGTTACCTCCAACTTCAGTAGGCACATCGGAATCCGATGCTGTCTACCCGGTAATCTACCACAAAACCTTTTCGGGCACTCGACCGCTGGCTTGTTGCGTTAGTGTCCCAGGCTCCTCCACGAATCACTTTTCGAACCCCTCCGCCTTTTCGGTCTGAAGGATTTGTTCGCATAGGACCTTTTGGGTTTTCTTTAGGGCTATGCAAATAATATTTATCATCCATCCAGTCAGTGACCCATTCATGAACATTGCCCGCCATATCATGAATCCCAAAAGGATTGGCTGGAAATGAACCAACAGGAGCTGTATGGGAAAACCCATCAGAAATATTTTTCGCACTAATATTCATATCGCAGGCACTATCGCAAAAATTTGATTTATCTGCTTTGAATTCATTTCCCCAGTAATATTCTGTGGTTGTCCCGGCGCGTGCTGCATATTCCCATTCCGCTTCGGTGGGCAATCGTTTATTGCTTTGTTTGCAGAATTCTGCGGCCTCATGCCAAGTCACCCTATCAACAGGCCGATTCGCACCTTTAAAGCGTGCGGGGTTATGGTCCATCACAGATTGAAACACACTTTGGCTGACTTCGTATTTGTCCATCTGAAAAGATTTCAGACAAACTTCATGTATAGGCCTCTCGGAGGCTGCCCACTGATTACTACCCATTTGGAAGCATCCACCCTTCACTTCCACCATTTCTACAGGGCCCTTAGTTTCAACCTGACTGATCAATATATCTTCCACTTTGACATGCAGTTCATTTACATAATCATAGACTCGACGCGGAACACCTTTATATTTCAATTTGACATCGGAATGCGAAATGAGCAACATTTTCCCGGTTTTTAAATTGAAGAGGCGATAGTGAAGAACGGGCTTTGCTTCCTCACCATCGACATAATTTCTCATATTATTTCTACCATCGTCAGGTGCATAAACGTTCTCATCAACAAGTTCAGCTTCGAATGTTTGCGCATCGTCCAATAAAGTCACTTCAACAACATTCCTTTTGATAATCTTCATGGCCAAAATGCGATCTACAAGCTGTTTGGTTTCTCTGTATTTTTTCAATTGGAATTTGGTTTCCGCTAACCCGCGCATGATGCGCCAGCTATCGGAATCCATTTTAAGAGCGGAAGAATAGTATTTTTCTGCTTTTTTCATTTTCCCCATTTTAAAAGCAGCGTCTCCTTTAGAGATTTCTTCCTGAACACTCGCAAAAACGGAAACGGGAAACAAGATCAACAAAAGAATACTGCATCGGAGCAGTTGATTTTTAAAAACAAAACTAAAACTCATGACAAATTAACTCCTAAAAACTTGGTAAATAGATCAATTAATGATTAAATTATATACATTTCCAATGAGCTTTTACTATGAGTTTTTTCTAATTTTCCTTTTTTTTTATGGGATTTTTTCCTGCCGGAGGGGGTGGGGGTTTCTCATCTTGCTTGTTTTTTTGCTTTTTCAGATCGCTCCATCCCGAATCTATTTTAATCTTTTTATTATGCCGTTCCCGTTTGGGGAAATAATCTATTTCGTCAATCATTATCGGATTTCCTGATCGGCTTTTCGGGTAACAATGCCCTTGATTCGATCGATAACCGGACCTTGAACACCTAGCTGAATAGCCCGGTTTAAATGTTCCAAGCTTTTTTTATTATTATTGACGCTGGAGTATATCATAGCCAAATTAGCATGGCCGACACCATAATTCGGATCAATTTTAATAGCATTAATTAACATTTTAACCGCCTCCGGCCGTTTATCCAGAGTCGCTAGAACATGGGCCAGCGAATCGTAAGCATGTTTGTTCATAGGCCAGCTTCGAATCGCTGCGCGCAGCATTGTTTCAGCTTCTTCAAGATTCCCCATTCTTTTTAGATTATTTCCCAGCATGGTCAAAGCAGGACTGAAACCGGGGTTAAATTTCAACGCCATTCGAAAAAACTTATTTGCCGCAGGAAGATTGCTTTGCCCCTGCCAGGTCTGTCCAATCCTGAAATAGGGTTTCCATGCGCTCGACATATGTTGCGAAGCTTCTATATAGGCTATGCGTGAGGCATCCAATTGCCCTCCACGAAATAGTGATTCTCCGCTTTTGGCTATCTCAAGATATTTCAACCGAGATTGGATTTCGGAATCGGACATAGTAGGGGCAGTAAAAGCAATGAGGACAATCAGAATTGCATTAACGAACACAGCTTTTACCAGGATGAATTGAGGTTTTAATAAATTTGATAGTACTCCGGTTGATTTAAACGCCTTGTGGAATAAGAAGAGAACAAATACCAGAGACACCAACTGAAACAATGGAAATAGTAAAAGAAACATCCCATCCAGATAGTTCCATGAATCGGGATGAGGTAAGAAAAGCACTTGAAATAAGCTGCTGGAACGAACCAGCATTCCCGGGTGTTCCAATAAAACATCAAAAGAAGAGCCTAAAGCCTGCAGTGTGAATTGTGGGTGATTATAAGGTAGCGACACTTTATATTGAACCAACATAAAAAACTGGGCTAGAACAGCTATCAGACAAACAATAACAGGGGCAATATTTATTTTGGTTGAACGGTTTCCTGAAAACCTTTGAATTAGAGCTCCCAGACCCAGGGCCAATACCGGTAAAGCTGAAATCAAATGCCGGTGGCCATATGAGGCAGAATCTTCCGGGTATAAAAGTATGATGCCAAAAATTCCCGCAAGATATGCAAGCAAACCCGGGCGCAGATCGCGGAAAAAATCATCTTTCAGAAAAAGGCCGACCATACCTAGAACAGCGAGCGGCATTGAATACAACAACCCCCACTTCGCATTCAGAAATAAGGTATAAATATTTTCAATAAGAGGTCCTAGATAAAAACCTGTTAAACCTTCTCCTGCAAATTTCATGTGGCGGGGAGGAAAAGGAACCCCATTCAACTGATACCAACAATAAATTTGTGGCAACATCGTTAAAAGAAAACCGCCCCCAAAAGCTCCTGCCAAAATCGAAATTTTCTTCACCGCCCGGATTGGATTTTCTTTCCAGTCCCAACGAAATTCCCATAAAAGGTCCACAGCAAACAAAGCAAAAAATGAGATATTTATCACACGCGTCATGCACAGTAAGCCCAATATTGTTCCAATCACCGCATAATAAAGGGGGCTTCTGGATTGCCGAAACCGGATCCAAATATAAATTAAGACGGCAACCAAAAAAAACTCAGAGGTGTGCGCCATTCGCTGCCTGATGAAAGAAAAGTAAATCAGTGGTGAAGCAAACCAGATAGATAGCGTTACCAGCATGCTGACACGCTTTCGGGTAAACATTCGCAATGTGCGATAAATAAAGATCAAACCTGCAAAAAGGTAGGTCGCAGAAGCAACGGCAGTGGCGATATAATATGGAGCTGAATATCCATCTGTTGTAATTGGATAACCTAAACTCTGATACAAATGGGCAAGCGCATGTCCGATCAGAAAAAATGGCAAGAACAAGATCGCTTGTCCCATTTGCCAATTGTTGAACACATAACCTGTCGAATTAATTTTTCCCGCATGGGTGTAACCACGCTCATTAAAAAAATCAAGATCGCCATCAATGAAAGTAGAGCGCAGGAAAGCGTAGTAACCCGTGTCATCGCCCCCGTCGATAGTCGTTACTGAATAGAATCCTGTATGGATATTAGGAGGAACCCACGAGTTAAAAATTCCGAGTGGTGTGAGCCACAAAAAGGCGAAAAAGAATATTCCACCCAAATAAAGAGCACCGCGTTTAGACATTGGTTTTATCTGAAAAAATCAGAAATAAAGGAATTAGTATGAAGCTTTGTCGGAAAAACGTTTTTTATTTACTCGAAACCGGATGGGTTTCAAGCACCAGGCCTTTTTCAACCAGTTGCCGGTGAGCATCTTCTACTTTGGAAACCGCTTCTTGCCCATCACTCCAGGCGATCAGATCTTTGAGCCCTTCTTTTAGCGAAAACCTGGGCTGGAATCCTAATTCGCTTACTTTCGAGATGTCTGCATAACAGTCTCGAATATCACCATTACGAAACTTGTAAATCACATCAGGGCTAAATGATTTTCCGCAGAGTTCAATTAGTGTTTCTGCAAGTTCAAGGATGGATGAAGGTTTTCCGGTCCCTATATTGAAGATTCCATCATCAGCCTGATTCAACAAAAGAAGCTTGCCACGCACCAGATCTTTTACATGAATGAAGTCGCGACGCTGGTTACCATCTTCATATATCAAAGGTGGGGTATCATTTTTTATCGCAGAACAAAAAATTGCTGCTGCTCCGGTATAAGGGTTATTCAAAGACTGTCGGGGACCGTAACAGTTAAAGTATCTGCATGCCACCGTAGGAATATTATGCGCCCGACCAATCATCAGCGAATAAACTTCCTGATCTTTTTTACTTTGCGCATAAACTGAAGTGCAGTCGAGTTCTTTGTCCTCCCCGGTTGGAAGAGGAGAAACCGGTGAAGCACATTCAGGGCAAAGCATTTCCCATTGTCCTACGGCCAATTGACTATCAGGTCTGGGTTTCGGGGAAATTTTTCCATGCTCTTCACAGTGATAACAACCTTCGCCATAAAGGCTCATGGAACTAGCAATCAGCACTTTTTCAACATTATGTTTTTCATTTACAAGAATATCCCAGAGCACGCCTGTGCCCTGAACATTGGTAGAAATATATTGGTCGATAGAATACATGGATTGCCCTACACCAACCTCTGCCGCATCATGAATGATGAGATCAACATCTTTGATGGATTGGTGTAAATGGTCTCGGTCTCGCACGTCTCCTTTTATAAACTCCGCATCCGGATGCAAAAATTCGGGTTTTTCAGATCTCTCTCCATGCACTTGCGGGTTGAGATTGTCGTAAACTCGGACACTGTAGCCTTGAGCAATTAACTCATCTACCGTGTGTGAACCGATAAATCCTGCCCCACCTGTGACCAAAACCTTCTTTCCCATTTAATTTTCCTCTCTAGCCATTAGCTTCCGGTTTTTTCAGCGGGATACTATAATCCCTCTATCATCTTATCTCATTCGGCAAATAAGGGGAAGTACTTGAGGCCTAGAACCGTAAATTGGATTGCGTAACCCCATTGAAATCTAGGAAGAATTGGGCAATAATCAGTTTGTCAGAGAACACGTTGTCCTTCCCTTTAGCAACAACCGGCATGCATAGTGGATCTTTCCTGCATTATTGTTAATTATAAAAATAGTGGCCCCCTAAAAGATTGCTTGGCATCCCTTTATCAAACTGTCCAGGGAATAGAATTTGAAGTAATAATTGTTGATAACAGCGAGAATGACCCAGGCTTGCAGCCTCTTAAAGAGTTGTATCCGAAGGCCCAGTTTATCTCCAATTCCTCCAACGTTGGGTTTTCCAAGGCAAATAATCAGGCTGGTAAAATAGGACAAGGCAATGTTTTGATTTTTCTGAATCCCGACACCATTTTACCTGACCAGTCCATCAACTCAATGTACAGGTATTTTCGTTCTCATACGGAGACCGGTGCACTTGGCCCCAAAGTAGTGAATCCAGACGGAAGTTTGCAATATTCCTGCAGACGTTACCCTACCCTATGGACCGGTCTATTCAATCGCTACTCTATACTTTCCCAGTTATTCCCAGGAAACCGTTTTACCAGCCAATATTTGATGCGTGATTTTGATCACAATGAAATTCGGCCGGTTGACTGGCTCTCAGGATGTTGTTTAATGGTATCGAAAAGTACTTTTGATATATCTCATGGATTCGATGAAAACTATTTCCTATTCAATGAAGATGTAGACTTATGCCGAACTATCAATCAAGCAGGAAAAGAAGTTATCTATTTTCCAGAAGCAAAAGTCATTCATCAGGTATCCACCAGTAATAGTAAAACAACGGCAAGAGTAATCATTCAGCGACATTTGGGAATGATGCATTATTTCAAAAAACACCATGGGGGAAACTTATTGACTCGCGGAGTAATTAATTTTTTTATTTCTCTGAGAGGTGTTACTCAACTACTAATCAACTTTATAAAATGAAATTTGAATTTTTCCCTATTTCAGGCGAAGTCTATCTTATTGGCTATTTCCTGGCTTTCATATTGTCTTTTGGTGCCACTTTATTTTTAATTAGAAATCCGTTCAATTTCATCTTCAATCATCTTTCGACCTCAACGGGGGAGAGCATCAAATCGTTCGGAGGGATTGCCGTTATTCTGTCGTTTTTAATAACGCTTTGGCTTTTTCTGCTAACAGGAATGATTAATTCTGGCAATATCTACTTACTTGCTGTAATTACTGCTAGCACCGGGGCGATGTTCCTTCTTGGCATTTATGACGACATTACCCAATGCACCGCCCGCCTGAAACTGGCAGTTCAAATTCTGATTGCCTGTGCACTTTATTTTTGCGGTTTTCAAATTGAGCGGATTGGAGATCTGGTTGAACTGGGTAATTTTTCGATTTTCTTGACCATCCTTTGGATCGTAGGCATCACCAATGCCATAAACCTTATTGATGGGATGGACGGTTTGGCCCCAGGAATAATATTTTTTTCCTGTATCACCATTGCATTTGTTTATTTGGAACGAGAGATTGTCGGAGGGTCCTTTCTCGCCGTCATTTTAGCCGGAAGTGTTCTAGGGTTTTTCATTTTCAACTTTCCTCCAGCAAAAATAATCCTTGGAGATACAGGAAGCCTCCCACTGGGCCTTCTTGTTGCATTAATAACCCTTCTCCCCTTAAACCAGGATTATACCGATGAGATTTACTACCTCATTCCTGTCATTACACTTTTAATACCGATTTTAGATACTACCTTTGCTTTTTTCCGAAGAATCATCAAAGGAACCAGTCCTTTCCTTAAAGATACAGAACATTTTCACCATCGGCTTCGGAAACTCGGCTTGACACCCATTAAGTCCATATCCATACTTTTTTTTATTGGCTTTTATTTCGATTTAACTGCCATGGTGACTGCTTACAATATCAACCTGATACCAAACCTCATTCCAACCTATTTTATTTTTATTATTATTAACGTGGCGGTATTGGTAGCTATTTTAAAACGAAAAGAAAAAAAGCATCGGCATGATTGACCCTATAATATCGAAAAAATATTTTTTAAACCTGGGGATCATCTTATTAGCTCTAATCCTGTTTTCTTACGCAAACACGCTCAATTCCCCTCTTAACTTTGACGACCATGCCGTATTACAGCAAATAGAACTTTCAGGTCTCAACGCCTACCATACTGCTCCCCCTATTCAATACCGGCACCTTTTCTTCCTCAGCTTCAGCTTAAACCAATCTCAAAATGGGCTGGAACCTTTCGCATATCATTTGGTCAATATTACCTTCCACTTCTTAACCTCGCTGGTTTTACTTTTTATCGTATTTTTTACTCTCGAACATGGAACGATTTGGCAAGGGAAAAATGCGTTAGGCGTAGCTGGGTTGACCGCTATTTTATTTGCTATCAATCCTTTGAATACAGAGACCGTGACTTATCTTTCTGGAAGAGCCAGCGGGATGGCAGGATTCTTTTTTTTATCGGCAATGCTGTCGCTCATACTTGGAAGCCTGAAAAAGTTCTCAGGAAAAGCTCTTCTCTTTTATGCTCTTGCCCTCATCTCATTCATAGCCGCACTTCTTAGCAAAGAAACCAGTATCACCTTGCCCGCAGTTATCATTTTATATGACCTATGTTTTATGAAAAACGAACACTGGGTTTCTTTCAAAAGTCGCATGTATTTTCTTTATCTACCCTTCGCTTTAACACTTCTTGCATTACTGGCCTTCCAGCCTTTCCTGCAACAACTGATAACAACATGGGCGGGGAAGCTCGATATTAATTATGCTATCGCGCAGACACAGATCATAGGCTACGCTTTTAAACTCTGCTTCTTCCCCATCAACCTTATTTTTGACTACGACTTCTCCTCCAACTGGTTTGCAAGTGACCTGTTCAAATGGCTACCTATTTTACTTTGGTTAGCATTAGTGGCAATTATTTTTAAAAAAATAAAAAATATATCACCTGTATTTCCATTTTCAATCTTCTGGTTTATCCTTACAATTTCCATAACCAATAGTTTTTTACCGCGCGCAGACTTATTGAGCGAGAGAAACCTTTACCTTCCCAGTATCGGCCCTGCACTATTGATCTCATGTTTCTTTTACAGTTTATTTATTAAGCAACGATGGCTATCCTCTAGACAAGGGCTTGCATTAATTCTACTGATGGTAATCATTCAAAGTTCATTGGTTATCAAAAGAAATTCTATCTATCGATCTAATATTGACCTCTGGGAAGATACTCTGAAAAAATCCCCATCCGATTTAAAAGTTTTGCACAACCTCAGCCATTTTTACCTGAAAAAAAAGGATCACGAAAAAGCATTAGTCACCCTGATAAAACTTTCAAGATCGAACGCATCGACATTTTATAAATCTTTCGCCCACAGCAATCTTGGTAGCATTCATGCGCAAAATAAAAATTTTGATCTCGCAGAAAAAGAGTTTAACAAAGCAATTCATGCAGACCCCACTATTCCATTGGGTTATCTTAACCTTGGCACCTATTATGCTTCCAGAGGCTTACACCAAAAAGCAAAAACCATGTTAGAAATGGCACAGGACCGATACGAGAAATATCGCTGGGGTTATGCCATGCCGGCGAGTTTGAGTTTTAGTCTGGCGCATGTGAATTTTAAGCTAGGATTTTTTTCGGAGGCGGAAAAGGGTTTAAAACGATTCCTTACTGAAACGCCTGAATCACCCAACGGCTTGTTACTTCTGGGGAAAATTTATCAGCAAATGGGGGAAACCGACTCTGCAATAGTCTCTTACCGAAAAATAAAAGGGGACCTGAAAATAAAATCAAAAGCCTCCAACAACCTTGGGCTCATTTACTTGAGCCTTAATCAACCTCAAAAAGCTTTATTGGAATTTGAAAGTTCGCTGAGAACAAACCCAAAACTCCCAGACACCCATTATAATCTCGGGAAACTGATCATCGATTCAAATGGCGATATCGAATTAGCGCGCAGGCATCTAAACGCAGCTTTCTCGCTAACTAAAAGCCCTGCCTTGAAAGCACAGATAAAAAACTTGTTACTACAAACCTCCCATTTATAACGATTTTTTTTCTTGAGAATAAGGTCGCCAAAAGTTTCGACTCATTTTATTTATAACAACAGAAGTATCTACCACCCGTTCTTCTTGTGTTATTTTTCTCAAGGCCCACACCCTTGGGAATTCTTTCAAGGCATGCCATTTAGCTCTAAACACTGGCACGGCTTTCCCTTTCAACGTAAACCATATCAATGCAGCCAAATTAAAAACGATATGTTGCGGCAAGTAATACCAGAACCTTGGCATATTTCGAATATAGGACCAGACCAGATTTCTTTGCCCATGATATACAGCAAAATCACTATAACGACTGGTGGTGGCTGATCCGACATGTTCTACCACTGCATCAGGAACATACCGACAAGCATACCCCTTTAACTGCAAACGGAATCCCAGATCCACATCTTCAAAATAGCAAAAAAAGTTTTTATCGAATCCTCCTACCTCATCGAACACATCCTTGCGAATAAAGGATGCTGCCGCACAGGGAGAAAATATTTCCTGCATTTCTCTTTCTACTTTTGAAGATATGACACCATGGTCGCGCCTCCAGGCAGAACCGCAAACATGATAAACATCTCCAGTCCCATCTATCTGATCACTTCCATGCCGAAGCATGTGACTGCCAAACGATGCGCATTCGGGAAAGTCTCCTGCAGCCTTGGATAATTTTTCCAACCAATCAGGGCTGGCAAAAGCATCTGGATTCAAAAAGGCAATCCAATCACAATTATCCACATTTTGGACAGCAAGATTATTGGCAAAGGCAAAACCTGTATTTTCTTCCAATTTTATTATTTCAAAACTCTCAAACTCTTCTCCCAATCCATTAATCGAATCATCTGTACTCGCGTTATCCACCACTATCACTCGAGTAGGTTTCAGGGTTTGATTTTTTAAACTTTGAAGGCATTTTTTGAGGTAGCCGCCAGCGTTCCAGTTAACAACTACCACTGCTATGGATAATGAAGAAGGCATTTTCATTTGAGATTAAGGTGGATTCTGTAGCTATATCGGTAAAACAAGGAAGGTGCATTATCTTGAAAATACAGGTTCAAACGCTTATACTTTCGACAAGATGTCCTCAGTATTCTCTGCTGTTCATGTTTTAACACCGAATTTTATAGAAATGAAAAGATTTTTTATTACAGGCGGCGCCGGGTTCATCGGAGGAAACTTTATTCTCAACCTGATGAATTCCGATCAGGTTGAAGTTATCAACTATGACAAACTCACCTATGCGGGGAACCTGGACACCCTGTCATCCATAGAGAACAATCCCAATTATACATTTGTTCAGGGTGACATATGCGATGGAGATAAACTGGAGAAACTTTTTGCAGAGTACAAAATTGACCGTGTCGTCCATTTCGCCGCAGAATCTCACGTTGACCGATCTATTGAATCCCCTGGAGACTTTATTCAGACCAATATTGTAGGAACCTATGAGTTATTGGAAGCAACGCGCAATTATTTAGGGAAAGGTTCTGGTCCTGAAGATTTTCGCTTCCTCCATGTTTCAACAGATGAGGTTTATGGGTCGCTAGGAGACACTGGACTGTTCACCGAAAAAACACCTTACGCACCTAATTCCCCTTACGCAGCTTCCAAAGCTTCATCCGATCATTTAGTCCGCTCCTATTTTAAAACCTTCGGATTGCCGGTGGTGACTACAAATTGCTCTAACAACTATGGTCCTTTTCAATTTCCCGAAAAACTATTACCGCTGATGATTCAAAAAGCGCTTGCGGGGAAACCTCTACCTGTTTACGGAGACGGCAAACAGGTACGCGACTGGTTATTTGTTGAAGACCATTGCAAAGCCATCATCCAAGTCCTGGAAAAAGGTGAAGTCGGGCAAGTTTATAATATTGGCGGGCACAACGAAAAATCCAACTTAGAAGTCGTGCATTCTCTTTGTAAAATATTAGATGAAATGGTTCCAGACTCTCCTTATCATCCACATAAAGATCTCATAGAGTTTGTAACTGACCGACCAGGACATGACCGGCGCTATGCTATTGACGCAAGTAAAATCCAAAATCGCCTGGAATGGAAACCCGAAGAATCGTTTGAAAGCGGTCTTCGTAAAACGGTACGCTGGTATCTGGACAATAACGACTGGGTCAGCCGGGTCATGTCTGGCGCTTATAGAGGAGAACGACTGGGTCTTGAATAATTTAAGGGGTTTTCAAAATGATCAATAAAGGAATCATACTAGCGGGAGGCTCAGGAACCCGTCTCTACCCTCTAACCCAAGTCGTCAGCAAACAGTTGATGCCGCTTTATGACAAGCCGATGATTTATTATCCGCTGAGCACCCTTATATCGGCTGGCATTCGCGATATATTTGTCATCACGACACCACAGGACCAACACTTGTTCCAGGAGCTACTCAAAGACGGCAGTCAATGGGGTATCAATATTACTTATGGAGCCCAACTCCGTCCCGCGGGATTAGCACAAGCATTTCTCATCGCCAAAGATTTCATCGGCAATGAGGGTTGCAGCCTCATTCTGGGTGACAACATTTTTTATGGAACCGAATTGCCCGACATGATGCAAACAGCTCAGAAACGTCAAGAAGGGGCAACGGTATTTGGATATTGGGTCAAAGACCCGCAACACTATGGCGTCGCTGAGTTTGATGCCAACGATAAAGTTGTCAGTGTCGAAGAAAAACCGGAACAACCTAAATCTCATTACGCTATTACCGGATTATATTTTTATGACAACCAGGTAGTTGACATTGCAGGTTCCATCAAGCCTTCCCACCGAGGCGAATTGGAAATTACCGATGTCAACCGGATATACCTTGAGCAATCACAGTTATCCGTCGAAAGAATGAGCCGCGGTTTTGCCTGGCTGGATACAGGGTCACACGATTCTCTGCTCGATGCCGCCAACTTCATAGAAACCATTCAAAAACGACAGGGGCTCATGGTTTGTTGTCCCGAGGAGATCGCTTTTACAAAAGGGTGGATTTCCACCACCGATGTTGAAAAGCTTGCCCACACGCTGAAAAAAAACGAATACGGTCAATATTTGACACGCATGATCTCTAACGCATAAATAAGGTTTTAAAATATCTTGTTTGCCAAGTATCCCTTTTATAAGTCTCTCCCTATGAAAATTCTTTTAACAGGAAAAACCGGGCAGGTTGGTGGCGAATTAAATAATATTCTTAAAGATATGGGAGAACTGGTTTCTGTTGGAAGAGAACAACTGGATCTTTCAGAAATAGATTCTATAGAACCCGCGGTTCTTGATATACAACCGGATATTATTATCAATGCCGCCGCCTACACCGCCGTGGACAAGGCAGAAGAAGAACCCGAATTGGCAACGACCATAAATGGAGTTGCACCAGGGGTTTTGGCAGAAGCCGCAAAAAAAGTTGGAGCAAGCCTCATTCATTATTCCACCGACTATGTTTTTGATGGTCGCTCAGACACTCCTTATCGCGAAGAAGATGCCACCTGTCCACTCAGTATTTATGGCGAGTCTAAACTGGCAGGAGAAAAAAGCATCGCCGAAGCTGGGATTCCATATTTAATTCTTAGAACCAGTTGGATATACAGCCTCCAGGGCAAAAGTTTTTTACGAACGATTAAAAAGCTGGCCTCGGAAAATGACATGCTTCGAATTGTTGACGATCAAATAGGTGCCCCGACATGGGCCCGCTCTATTGCTCTGGCTACACACAAAATTCTTGAACAATATTTGAGAAACAAGACAGAACCTTCGCTATCAGGAATTTTTCATTTGACCTGCCAGGGAAAATCGAGCTGGCATGGTTTTGCGAAAGAAATTCTGAGTTTATCCGACGCATCTCAAAAAACTCAGTTACTTCCCATTCCAACCTCTGACTACCCGACCCCGGCAGTCCGCCCCCTATACTCACTGCTATCCAACGATAAATTGGAAAAAGCATTCGCTTTTAAGATGCCGCATTGGCATGATACCTTGAAGGATTGCATAAGTTCAACTCCTGCAATCTGATTTTCAATTTTGATTCGGCTTAGAAAAAATGAATCAAGGCAAACGACATTTAATGTTTTTAAAAAAGGACGAATCTGGAATAGTAGTTGAGGCAATTGATGCTTCTAATTGGGAAGACTTGAAACAAGAAGCCGAGTCTAAGGGGATGACCTGTCAACCTCTGAGCATCGAAAAATTTTACCCCGATTACCGTGGATACCGTTATTTCGATTTACGAAACTCCATGACCCAAGAATCGTTCAGTATCGACTACGTTTTGCACACTTGGGAAACAGACAAAAAACATCAAGAGGGTCACGAAGGCACTGACGAATGGTTTATACATTAAAGAACAACACAGCTCTTAGTAGAATAAAATAACCTGACCTTATTCATCCCTCGCCCTATGAAACCATGATTGAAAGATATTTAATCATTCTTAAATTAAAACCGAACGCATCGCTTGAGGAAATAAAAAAAGCTTATAAAGCACAAGTCAAGATATGGCATCCCGACCGATTTCCTATTGAATCTGAGCGTTTGCAAAAAAAAGCGCATGATATGTTCCAGCAAATCACTGACGCATATAAAAAGTTGACCGAAGTCCATATGAAGCGACGATATGCTGAAGCTTCAGGATGGAAGGGAAAATCCACAACTTATACCAAAGCGCGTCAAGAGAGAAAAAGAACCCCATCCACACAAAGCTCTTCTACCAAAACAGAACAAGTCCCCGGCTTTACAACCCATATTTGGCAAAATGGCGATAAATACGAAGGACAAATGTTTCAAGAGCAGATGCATGGACGAGGCATTTTCACTTGCACTCAAGGATACATTTATACGGGAGAGTTCAAACAAGGAAAACCGAACGGCTTTGGAAAATTAGTTTATGACAATGGCGACAAATATGAAGGAGGTTTTCTAAACGATACGCTAAATGGTCGAGGCAAGTATTCCTATTCCAATGGAGATTGTTACCGAGGTGAGTTTATGAACGACTTACCTCACGGACATGGTGTCTATGTTCTCGCAAATGGAAATGTTTTTTCAGGAGAATGGGAAAATGGCAGCCTTGCTACCTAATAGCGTCAAGACTGTGATTCGGTTTCGCAGATTTTACACTTTAGCCAAGTTCCGAGATGCTCTTGCCTACCCGCCTCACTATTTACCCAAGGCCTGGAAGTCAAAGGTGGGTTGTGCCTGACATGCTGCTTGTGTCCACATTCCAAATTGGCCACCCAATAAGAATCTTCATCCTGACAAAACCCTGAAATTTTTTTATCCATTTCAGATTAGTACGTTTCACAAATTGAGTTGTATTTGATTTAGTTGGATCGGAAAATGGTTTCCGCTGCCAGTAAACCAATTTTAGTTGTGTAAATTACTATATCCATCTCTTCCTGACTAATACCTAAATTATCCAGATAGCCTTCTTCGGGAGGATCTTTAAAAACCGTCATGACAGGATGTGTGATTCCATGGTGGTTTGCTATTCAGTTAGCGGTACAAACCAATTGATCTAAATCAACTATTTTGCTTTGAATGGGGCCGGACTTATGATGCGTCAAAGAAACACTATTTACCTTGTCGGAAATAGCCCACCATTTCCCCCATAAATATTGCACCAGCTTCAGAATGGTCAACTTTAAAATGGTCCTTTTTCAACTCTTCAAGAGGCTGATCGGTATAACTTAAATCTTTAAGGGTGATAAACTTATAATATTTCTCAGGAATTATATTGTCGAACACCAAGATACCGACATCGCGCATCAATTCTGCAAGAAAACTTGCCTCCCAGTCATCCAGATCGGATAAAATTTTTTCGCTAAAGACCGCGAAATAAATGCTACAGCTAATGAATGCTTCCAAAACTCCACCTGATCGAAGACTTTACTTTTTCTAAATGTTCTTGGCAACTCTAGGGCATACACAAGGTCGATGACCTGTTGCATTCCCAATCGAACCACGGCATCTTCAAGGTTTCGAGTGGTATCCTTTCCCGAAACGAACAAGGCACTATTAGCTAATAGTAATAATACGCCCAGATAATACCGGGTCTGTTTTTAGAAAACAATAAACATCTTCTACCTCGCAATCAGGATCGTTCATCAGTTTCTGAAATCCCAATAAAACTTCAGGTAGGGGAGGAAAGTCTGGCCTGCCTTCAATCAACTCTATAATTTTCTTACGCACCGTTCTTACGCACCGAATGCCTCGAATAGTAAATGGTATTTAAGCCACTCATTACCAAACGGATACCTACTTTAGAAGTAGAATCTTACAAGCGATGCGCTTACATAGTTTTAAATTCTTAAAAAAAACAAAGAGAATGAAACTTGATTCCTGTACGATATTAAAAATATGATCCATTTACAATCAGTAACCTTTTAGTGCGACTCCCTAATGAAAATATGCGATTTTCTTATCATCGGCGGTGGTATCCTTGGTATAAGCATCGCCCGCGAACTTAAAAAAAGGCATCCCCACGCAACCCTTCTGCTCATAGAGAAGGAAAAAGGCTATGGGCTTCACGCAAGCGGCCGTAACAGCGGGGTATTGCATGCCGGCTTTTATTACACTGCTGACAGTTTCAAGGCCAAGTTCACGCAAGCAGGGAATCAACGCCTGACAGAGTATTGCGAATCTCGAAATATTCCAGTCAACAAATGCGGCAAGCTGGTCGTTGCCCAAAATAAGTCTGAGTTATCTCAACTAGACGAGTTGATGGTTCGAGCAAAAAACAATAACGTACCTCTTGACTCTATCACGGAAGAAGAAGCCAAAGCCATTGAGCCTAGAGTGAAAACATTTGAGCGCGCACTTTTCTCTCCGACCACATCTTCAGTAAACCCTTCCCAAGTTGTGCAAGCAATGCGTGATGATGCTATCCAGGAAGGATTGAAACTGCGCAGCGGGGTTCGCTACTTAAAAAGAACGGAAAAAGGCGCTGTCAAAACTTCCCAGGGAAATATTGAGTTTGGTTACATGGTGAATGCTGCCGGACTTTATGCAGATAAAATAGCTCAGGATTTTGGTTTCTCCAGAGATTACCGAATCCTTCCCTTTAAAGGGTTGTATCTATATTCAAATGAACCTGTTGGAGCCTTTCAGACAAATATCTATCCTGTTCCTGATTTGCGAAATCCTTTTCTTGGAGTACATTTCACGGTCACTGCCGAAGGAAAGATAAAAATTGGCCCTACAGCCATCCCTGCCTTTTGGCGTGAAAATTATAAAGGACTGACAAATTTCAACTTTAACGAACTTATGGAAATTATATTTCGCCAGGCCGGACTATTTCTGTCATCTGATTTCGACTTTAAAAACCTGGCCTTTGAGGAAATACAAAAATATTCACAAACGAAACTGGTTTCTCTCGCATCTTCACTTGCCGAGGGAGTTAAAGTAAAATCATTCAAAAAGTGGGGAGAACCAGGAATCCGCGCGCAGCTATTAAATATTCGCGAAAAAAAACTGGAGATGGATTTCGTAACAGAAGGAGACGAGAGGTCTTTGCATATATTGAATGCTGTTTCTCCAGCTTTTACCTGCGCCCTACCCTTCGCTGATTTTGCCTGCGATAAGATTGCTAACCTATCAAATCGCTAGTACCGTTTCCGGAACATTCAAGGTTACTTACCTCACCCCTTGTTTTTTAATATTGTTCACGTTTTTATTTTGACATATAATTTTAGATTAAGAGTGAGTTCTTTTACTTCTCTGAAAACCGCTCGTGATTTTTAATTCACCCCAGTTCTAAGTTCTAAAAAAGAGACAACACAAATATTATGTACGGTATTATTTTAGCGGGTGGAAGCGGCACCCGATTTTGGCCTGTTAGCCGCGAACAAAGCCCAAAACAACTCCAACAGTTTGTTGGCCCTGGAACCATGATCCAGAACACAGTTCAACGTCTATTGCCTCTGGTCCCTATTGAAAAAATGTATGTAGGCACTCACCACCAACAGGCACTCGAAACTCTTCGCCAATTGGATTCTCTTGAATTTTCACCCGACCATCTTTTAGCAGAACCCTGTAGCAGAAATACCGCTGCGGCAATCGGATTGATGGCAAGGATGATCGCAGATAAAGATGCTGATGCGGTCATGGCCATTTTTCCCGCAGACCATGTTATCGCTAATTCCGAAAGTTTTATCAAAGTACTGCAAAAGGCAAAAAGCCTGGCACAAAAGGACTTTCTGGTTACTCTAGGCATCCCCCCCACACGACCCGAAACCGGTTTCGGCTACTTGAAACAGGGCAGCGAAATAAACGGTTTTCAAGAGACTTACCATGTAGAAAAGTTTGTAGAAAAACCAGATGCTTCTACTGCAAAAGAATACCTAGAACGGGGCACTTACTTTTGGAATTGCGGTGTCTTTGTCTGGAAGGCCACCACTCTCTTGGATGAATTGAAGAAGCATGCGCCAGATATTCACTCCCGACTTAAAACCCTAGCGGGTTGCATTCAGAATTCAAAAGGAAAATTTTCTCACCTTGAAATGAATGAAAAAGGCTGCGAAATTTTTTCTTCCCTACCCAGTCTTTCCATTGATTATGCAGTCATGGAAAAATCATCCAAAGTCGTTCTGGTCCCTGCGAATATCGGCTGGAACGATGTCGGTTCCTGGAATGCTCTAGATGATGTATGCGAAAAAGATTCTACAGGAAATATTCTTACCGGAAATGTTCTGGCTCGTGATTGCAACAACTCGATAGTCCACGGACAAAATAGACTCGTTGCCATATTGGGATTAAACGATACGGTAGTGGTGGATACTCCGGATGCTTTGTTAGTTTGCGCTAAAGACAAATCACAGGATGTGAAAAAGTTAGTAGAGTCTCTCAATGAAAAGGGGCATTCCGAGGGAAAGTTACACGCCACCGTAAAAAAACCTTGGGGGTCTTACACCATTTTGGATTCGGGTCCTGATTTTTTATTAAAACGTATCGAAGTGTTTCCTGGGGAAGCGCTCAGTTTACAATCTCACCAACATCGTAGTGAACATTGGACTGTGGCTTCGGGTTCTGCAAAGATTGACAGGGATGATAAAATTTTCGATTTAAAAACTAATGAATCTATCACCATCCCTAAAAATGCCAAACACAGGCTAGAAAACCCGGGTTCTGAGCTTTTAATTATTTTTGAAATCCAGTTCGGCAATCTTTTAGATGAAAACGATATATTGCGCCACGAAGATCGCTACGGCCGCTGATGATCTTTTTGTACTAAATCAATCAAGGTGACATCCAGTATTTTCGCGATTGAAATCCTAACACCAAAATAAGAACCATTTCGCAAAACACGGTAGCCCAAGCAGCCCCTAGCGCTCCATGCATAGGTATCCAGACAAAATTGAGAGCGATATTAAAAGCTGTTGCACCCACCAAGTTCCAGGTATTTGTCATCTCCCGACCTGAGACAATGAGAATATTCGATAATAAAAAAATTAAAAAAGACAAGGCGATTGCGATTGCAAGGATTTCTAAGATTTTGACAGAAAATAGAAAATCATTTCCATAGATCAAACCTATAATTTCATTTGAAAAGCTAAAAAAGACCAACGCAATACTGCTACCCACTACCAAATAAGCTGTAAAAGCTTTTTTGAAACTAATTTTAAATTTTCTTTGATCCGCATGAAATTCTTCAACCAAGCTTGGGAAAAGGACGATCATCAAACTATGGGGTATAACTACTACTACCTCGAATAATCTATAAGCCGCACTATAAAAGCCAACAACCTTTTCATCTGTCATCAATTGCAGCATTACAATATCCAACCTAAAATAAAGCACGCTAAAAACTACTCCCATCCCTATTGGTGCAGACCGACTTAAAAAATCCCACCAAACAGAAAATTGGAACTGTGGAGCAAACCGACCGAATTTTTGCCGGATAGTATAAAGCGACAGGATTAAAGCGAGGGCCTCAGCAAATACTATTCCTATAATCAGTAGTTCCATATCCCGATACAACAAGACCAGTGCAATACCTGTTAGAGACTTGATTATGTTGGATGTCGCCCACAAGAATGAATGATAAACAAACTCCTTAAAACAGTCTCCATAATGCCAGAGTGTTTGCGAAACCGTATTAAAGATAAGTGATATAGATAATATCCAAAGTAGGTGTAAAGTATTCTCGGGTAAATCGGTCGCCCGAAAAATTAAAGCAACAAGGGCAATTGTAATTAAAGAGGTTCCTGTCTTTAGACCCAGGATCGAGGAAAGATACTGCTTTGCTTTTTCTGGAGCCTTGGTGATTTCGCGAACCATCCAGATATCCAAACCGAGACTGGAAAAACAATTAGCAGAAACCACGACGGTGGTAAGAAAAGAAAACACACCGAATATTGCAGGACCCAACTGACGGGAGACCACCAAGGTCAACAAAAAAAGAAAGAGCGCATTAGAAGCTCTACCTGCAAAAATATAGAGAGTGTTTTTTATCACTGTTGGAAGTGCAGGTGGGTTGCGGAAAAATTGGATCATTTTAGATTACTATAAAAGCGACAAACTTGTGAATACTATACTTGCGACTAAATATCATTGCGAGGGTTAATTGCGCTTGATTCTTACAGCAATAAAAAATATCATCTCCTTGAAAGATTTTTTTTCGGGCTCTCTGGCATACTTAATATTATCTCTTGCAAAAAAAAGATTTTACCGAAAAATATTTTCAACTCTCAACACCTTTAGATACTTTTATTATGAAAATTTTAGTCACCGGAGCAGCAGGTTTTATAGGTTTCCATACCTCTCAGCGGTTGCTTGAATCAGGTCATGAAGTCATCGGACTGGACAATCTCAACGATTACTATGACATCAATCTGAAAAATGACCGGCTTAATATTCTGCGAAAATTTGAATCATTTTCCTTCCATAAAAACAATTTAGAAGATAAGGAAGAGATAGACCGCATTTTCCAAGAAGATCGCCCAAAGCGGGTCATCCACCTCGCAGCTCAAGCTGGCGTCCGCTATTCCATAGAACATCCAGAGGTGTACATACAAAGCAATATAATAGGAACCTTCAACATTCTTGAAGGTTGCCGTCACAACAAGGTGGAGCACTTGGTTTACGCTTCAAGCAGTTCCGTTTATGGGCTCAACACCAATTATCCATTTTCGGTTCAAGACGATGTCAGTCACCCCGTTTCATTTTATGGCGCAACCAAAGTATCTAATGAGTTGATGGCCCATTCCTATTCACATCTTTACGGAATTCCAACAACGGGGCTCAGATTTTTTACGGTATATGGTCCATGGGGAAGACCCGATATGGCTCTATTCCTTTTTACCCGGAACATATTGGCCGCCAAACCTATCGATGTATACAACCATGGAAAAATGGAAAGGGACTTCACCTACATCGATGATATTATCGAAGGAATCGATCGAATCGTTCAGAAAGCGCCGCAATCTGATTCGGACTGGTCGGGAGACAACCCCAACCCGGCTTCCTCTTCAGCCCCATACCGGCTGTATAATATTGGATCCAACTCACCTATTCAATTGATGGATTATGTACGCGAGATTGAAAGGAATCTTGGGATAAAAGCAAAATTGAACATGATGCCCATGCAGAGCGGGGATGTGAAAAAATCTCACGCTGATGTTTCGGATTTGATTAGAGACTTCGATTACACACCTAAATGGACAATACAGAAGGGAATAAAAAAATTTATCACTTGGTATCTCGACTATTATCAAGCAAAACTCCCCTCTTCTTGACAAAAAAGAAACTTTGATGGCAGGGATCTGAAGCCCAAGAATTTTAACGCTCCCTAACCGACTCTGTTTTCCAATTCAGAAATTATCTCAGGTTGAGACAGCAACATCTCCTCTATCTCGCCCACATTCATGCGCACTGTATTTTGCGAATTGTAATCTTCGGTCTTTATAACATTCATATTGCCTTCATTCAGGTACTTGTTGTAATTCAAGTCCCGGTCATCGATACTCACTCTCAAGTATTCACCCATATCTTCAGACCGCAATAACTCCCCCTTTGAAGCCAGAGTTTCATATAATTTTTCTCCGTGCCGCATTCCAATGATCTTTATTTCAGAATCAGATCGAAAAATATTTTTCACAGCCTGAGCCAGATCCCCAACCGAACAAGCAGGAGCTTTACGAACAAAAATATCTCCCTGCCGGCCTTTTTCCAGAGCGAACGTAACCAAACCGATGGCCTCTTTCAATGGCAGAAGAAACCGTGTCATATCAAGTTCGGTTACCGAAATAGTTTTTTTCTCTTTGATCTGTTTTAAAAAAAGAGGGATTACAGAACCACGGGAAAATAAAACGTTTCCATAGCGAACTATGGTTAAGACAGTCTCCCCTTCGCCGAGATTTCGTGCGGATGCTTCCACCACCTTCTCCATAAGCGCCTTGGTTATTCCAAGAGCATTGACAGGGTAAACAGCTTTGTCGGTACTCAAGCTAACTACTTTTGAAACTCCATGGCTAATGGCAGAATCGATAACATTCCGACTCCCAAGCACATTGGTTTGTGTAGCCTGCATTGGAAAAAATTCACAGGTGGGCACCTGTTTTAATGCTGCGGCGTGAAATACGTAATCAACACCAGACATAGCATCATCAACACTGTTGCGGTCTCTGATATCCCCAATATAGAATTTGATTTTAGGGTTTTGAAACCTCATGCGCATTTCTTCTTGTTTCAATTCGTCCCGGCTAAATACTCTTATCTCTTTAAAGTTCTTATCGAGAAGGTAGTTGACAAAATACCCTCCGAACGAGCCTGTACCACCAGTGATCAAAATGGTCTTCCCTTGAAATATTGCCATGCAGCTACTCCTTTAAGTGCTATTCCTCTAATATCTGGCAAATCTTAAATCCGATCCATCAACCTTCTTTAAATCCTTAATTCATGCTCAATTTAGCGGAATTTTTATTTAAAAACATGAATTTATCTGTTTCTCGATAAAATGTTTTATACTTTTCACACCCCTCGAGCGATCTCTCAAATTCGATGTGATTTGCAGACCACAATCTACCCCGTTGGTAGCGTAACATTTTGTTTTTAAATTGTTCTTGTTTTCTGCATGGGATATACTTTTTCATAGTTATTTAGTATTCACTTGAAAATAGGAGATGATAGTTGGGAGATAAAATTAATCTCGCACTAATTGGAGTGGGTCATTGGGGTAAGAATTTGGCCCGGGTATTTCATGAACTAGGCATATTAAAAACCATTTGCGATTCCTCCGAGAAGATTTTATTAAATAATGCAGCAAAATATCCAGAAATTACCACAACCTCCTCCTTCTCTGAAGTATTAGCATCTCCAGATATCAATGCCATTGCCATAGCAGCTCCCGCCGAACAGCATTATTCAATGGTAAAAAAATCTCTTCTGGCAGATAAACACGTTTTTGTCGAAAAACCTTTGGCTATGACCGCTCAAGAAGGTGAAGACTTAGTCCAAACGGCTAAACAACAAGGAAAGGTCCTATTTGTTGGGCATATTCTCCAATACCATTCGGCAGTGCAAACTGTCAAAATGATGATTCAGGAAGGCGAACTCGGCAAGCTTCAATATATTTATTCAAACAGGCTCAACCTAGGCAAAATTCGACGCGAAGAAAATATACTTTGGTCTTTCGCTCCACACGATATTTCTGTAATTTTATCTCTAGTCGGGGAAGAACCCATTGAAGTAACAGCAACAGGCACGAACATTCTCCATCCAGAGATCGCAGACACTACTATAACAAATATGAAGTTCCCCTCCGGAATTGGGGCGCATATTTTTGTTTCCTGGCTACATCCTTTTAAAGAACAAAAAATGGTCATTATCGGAGATCGGAAAATGGTGGTTTTTGATGACACCGCTCCGATTGAAAAAAAACTCATACTTTATCCTCACCAAATTTCATGGAAAAATGGGGTACCCATTACTGAAAAAAAAGAAGACTCTCCAATAGACCTTTCAAAAAAATGGGAAGAGCCTTTGACTAGTGAAGGTCGTGCATTTATTAACGCCATTAACGGGCAACAGGCATTTACGGATGGACAAGAGGGTTTAAGGGTTTTGAAGGTATTGCAGCGTGCTCAAGCAAGTATGGATAATAATTGCCAACGATCCCAAGAAAAATCCTACTTTATTCATGAAAGCAGCTTAATAGATGAAGGTTGCGAAATAGGAGCAGGCACAAAAATCTGGCATTTTTCCCATATTTTGAAAAACACCCAGATTGGTAACAAGGTGAATATCGGACAAAATGTTGTGATCGGCCCAGATGTAAAAGTAGGAAATCACGTTAAAATTCAAAATAACGTTTCTGTATATCCCGGTGTGACTTTAGAGGATAATGTTTTCTGCGGCCCCTCCTGTGTTTTTACCAATGTTATTAATCCTAGAAGTTCTATACCAAGAAAAAGTGAAATTCTTAATACTCTAGTACGCGAAGGCGCAACCATTGGTGCCAACTCAACAATTCTTTGCGGAATCACTATTGGAAAACACGCTTTTATAGGAGCAGGATCGGTTGTTACTCAAGACGTTCAGAACAATGCCTTGGTCTTTGGCAATCCTGCCAAATTCGAGGGGTGGATATGCGACTGCGGCTGCAAACTCGACGAAAAATCACAATGTAGCGAATGCGGAAAAACCATCAAAACTCATTAATTCTCCGGTTCCATTAGAGCAATGAAAGCTCCCGCCCTATGCAAAAAAGGCATTCTACCAAAAAGATTAGATAAAAATTGAGATCCCCTAACGAGAAAGACCCTGATTGCCGACAATAATATAAGCCCTCTGGTGTGATTTACAGTTCATTTTCAGGAGTTGGTTGTGCTGCTTGATAAAATAAAGAAAAAAGAAGCAAAGATAGGTGTGGTCGGACTTGGCTATGTCGGACTTCCTCTAGTTATCGAGTTTTGCAAGTCAGGCTTCTCTGTGACAGGCCTTGATATTGACGAAAAAAAAATTACAGCTTTATCTCAGGGTAAAAGCTTCATCAAACACATACCCAATGAAAAGATCCAAGCCTTGAACCAAGATGGGAAATTCGAGGCCAGCAAGGATTTTACATTAGTAGAAAAGTTGGACTGTATTTTGATCTGCGTCCCCACGCCTCTCAATAAAAATCGCGAGCCCGATATGAGCTATATTGTTTCTACCGCGAAACAAATTGCTCCTCATATGAATAAAGGGCAACTGATTATTTTAGAATCCACAACCTATCCTGGAACAACACAAGAAGTTCTATTACCAGAGTTAGAGTCTGGAAGCCGATTAAAAGGCAATGCAGACTTTTTTGTCGCTTATTCTCCTGAGCGAGAAGATCCAAACAATAAAGACTTTACAACATCGACCATTCCAAAGGTAATTGGCTCAGACCATCCCACCGGGCTGAAATTAAGCCAGTCCCTTTACTCATGCATAATAGATACAACAGTACCCGTTTCCAGCACACGCGTCGCTGAAGCAACTAAATTGATGGAAAATATTTTTCGCTCAGTAAATATCGCCTTGGTTAACGAACTAAAGGTCGTATTCGACAAAATGGGAATCGACATATGGGAAGTGATTGCAGCCTCTAGCACCAAACCCTTTGGGTTTATGCCGTTTTATCCTGGACCAGGATTAGGCGGCCACTGTATTCCTATCGATCCCTTTTACTTAACCTGGAAGGCAAGAGAATACAATGTAAGCACCCGGTTTATTGAACTTGCCGGCGAGGTTAATATCTCAATGCCTGAGTATGTATTACAAAAAACTTTTGGGGCTCTCAATCAATCTGGGAAAAGCGTAAAAAATAGTAAAATTTTATTGCTGGGGCTGGCATACAAAAAAAATGTGGATGACCACCGGGAATCGGTCACTTTCAAAATCATGGATCTCTTAAGCAAAAATGGGGCTACCGTTGATTACAATGACCCCTATATTCCCGAGATAATGCCTGTACGTGAATACAAACAATTTGTGGGTAAAAAAAGTGTGTCTCTGGAAAATCTTAACCAATACGATTTAGCCATCATCTTAACCGACCATTCATCCTACAATTACGAAGCTATTGTCGAACAATCCAAGATTGTGGTAGACACGCGAAATGCTTGCGGAAAAATAAAATCTGATAAAATTATCAAAGCTTGAATACTATTTTTAGCAGTAAATTTGTCCACCGATCCATTCTCGATTCCTTGATTTTATGAGCAACAAACAATTTCCCAGCATTGTGGCCAAACAGGAAACTTCCATTTCGAAATGGCTAACTCTGGTGAAACGGGACGTTAAATTTTCCAAGGAGGAGGCCGTAGAAACCTACCATAGTGTGCGCCCCTATGATTATGTAAGTGTCCTGGCAATAACGCGCGACCTTAAAATCCCACTGGTCCAACAATACCGACCTTCTCTGGAAAGCCAGAGCTTGGAATTACCTGGAGGATTGTTAGACTCAAATGATACGCCGGAAAAAACGGCATTAAAAGAACTTCGAGAGGAAACAGGCCTGGTTACCTCTAGTATTGAGCCTCTGGGAGTACTCTCTCCGGATCCGGGCCGTCTGGACAATCGGTTTTATTGTTTTTATGCCCCCAATGCAGAAATAGATTCGACCGCTTTTATTGAACAAAGAATAAAGTTGTTTTGGACAGATGTTGAAGAACTTAAACAGATGATATTGGATGGCAGGTTCACCAGTTGCCCTCAAATATCATTGTTAGCCCTGGCTTCACTTCGAGGTTACATCAAAGGCTTTTAAACCTGAAATCTGACAACCCTTATTAAGTACGACTTGGGAGTATTCTGATTTAAATTATTCATGTACAGGCTAGAATATTAAAATGAAACGAAAATTTCTTGTTACTGGAGGAACCGGTTTTTTGGGTGCCAGTCTGGTAAAAAAACTTTTACGGGAAAATCACGAGGTTCGTGTTTTAGACAACGAGTCACGAGGACGGAGGAATCGCCTTGCAGAAGTAGAAGGCCAATTTGAAATGACGACAGGAGATATTCGAGAACCTCTTGTTGTAGAACAAGCTGCAAAAGGGTGTGATTCGATTGTTCACATGGCTTTCATAAACGGGACAGAATTTTTTTATTCGAAACCCGAGCTTATCCTCGAAGTAGGCGTTAAAGGAATGATCAATGTATTAGATGCCTGTAAAGTTAACAGTATAAAGGACCTAATTCTAATTTCCAGTTCCGAGGTTTACCAAGAACCACCTGTCATCCCAACCCCTGAAGATGTTCCCTTAATAATTCCAGACGTCCACAATCCCCGTTATTCATACGGAGGGGGAAAAATCATCTCCGAACTCCTTGCTCTAAATTATGGAAGAAAAGATTTTGAACGTGTATTGATTATACGTCCGCATAACGTTTTCGGACCGGATATGGGATGGGAACATGTGGTTCCTCAATTTATTTTAAGAGCTCACGACTCTATCCAAGAGCAACCCAATGGCCCAATCAATTTCCCTATTCAAGGAAAGGGAACCGAAACACGGTCTTTTGTATATATCGATGATTTCACCGAAGGTCTGGCCTTAGCCATCGATAAAGGTAAGCATCAGGAAGTTTATCATTTGGGAACCGAGGAGGAATTACCCATTGCCAACGTGGCAAAAAAAATAGTAGCCGCCTTCGGAAGAGAAATAAATCTAGAACCCGGCCCTTTAACTCAAGGAAGTGCTGCACGCCGTTGTCCCGATATTTCAAAAATTAAAAAACTAGGATACCAACCCAAATATAATTTCGAGGAAGCACTCGGCCCCTCGATAGATTGGTATACCAAACACGCAAGCGAACGCCCTAATTAATTTTCGCTTTTTACCACTTAAAAAAATTTTAGGGTTTAAACAATTTAACGTCTAATGGTCTAAAACATGATCAAAAAAACAGAAAAAAATAAAAACTGCGATGTGGTTATTATTGGTGGGCTCGGTCATGTTGGGCTTCCATTGGGTATAGCGTTTGCTCAAAAAGGGCTGAAGGTCTGTTTGTATGACACCGACACAAAGAATGCAGAATTAGTCAAAAATGGAATCATGCCATTTATTGAATACGGCGCAGATCCCATCCTTAAAAAACTGGCAAAGAAGAAAGATGCCTTAACGGTATCCTCAGAGATTCGAAGCGTTTCACAGGCTAAATACGTAATCGTTGCTATTGGAACGCCTGTTGATGAATATTTAAATCCAAATGTTCGAGTATTCTTGGAATTTTTCAAGAAACTTAAAAAACATCTTAAAAAAAATCAAACTATAATAATTCGAAGTACTGTTTATCCCCGAACCTGCCAGCAGGTTATCAATATCCTAGGGGGGACAAAAAAAGGTGTGCAATTGGCTTATTGCCCAGAACGCATTGCACAAGGTTATGCAATTCAAGAGCTCAGCGAACTTCCGCAACTTGTAGCCGGCATAACCCCCACAGCTCAAAGCAATGCTGCTAAATTATTTGCTCACATTGCACCAAAAATAATCAAAGTAAAAATGGAAGAAGCCGAGTTGGTTAAACTATTCACAAATGCCTGGCGCTACATTCAATTCTCCATAACGAACCAGTTTTATATGATCGCCAATGATTTCGATATGGATTTCAATCGTATTCGCCAAGTCATGTCTGATGGCTATGGTCGCGCTTACAATATTCCCAGTGCAGGCTTTGCTGCCGGCCCTTGCCTTTTAAAAGACACCATGCAGCTGGCGGCCTTTAACAACAATAATTTTTTTCTGGGCCATGCCGCAATGATGATCAATGAAGGTTTGCCAAATTATATCGTTGAGAATCTACGCCATAAACACGATATCACCAAAAAAAAAATAGGGCTATTGGGGATGGCCTTTAAGGCAGACATAGATGACACCCGAGATTCCCTGTCCTTCAAACTTGGAAAAATTTTAAGGTTTCACGGAGCAGAAGTTTTCTATTCTGACGAATATGCTAAAGATCCCACTTTTGTTCCCAAAGAAGAGCTGGTAAAAAAATGCGACATCGTTATTATTGGCGCACCTCATTCGGCCTACAAAAAACTAAAAATTCCTAAGAAGTTGAAGGTTGTAGATATCTGGGGATTGCTAAAATAACTGTTTCACGATCCAAGTACTATTCATTAACTTTTTTCGACTTGAGAGTGCTCCTAAAGAACCCCAAACTCAATGAAACTAATATCTAATTGAACTCTTCTCAAAATAAAGATAAATCTGTGGCTATTATTGGGTTTAATGACGGACTCGCCGGGCAAACGTTTGACTGGTTCGAACAAACCACAGGTTTCCATATTTCTTTATTTATTGACGAAAGCGAATCTCTTGAATATTTTTGCAACCCTGAACTCGCTAACCAACGACCTAACAAACGATTTGAATACCCCGCAAAGGATTCTTTTAAAGGGCGACCTTTTTTTAGAGGGGGCGATTGGCCAAACAAGCTTAAAGAGCTGGAAATCGACCAAGTTCTTTTACTTACACCCAATAACCAAATCCGCCAAAAGGCTTTAAAGATATGTTCGGATTATAAGTTTAATCTGGTTAGCGCAATTCATCCTACTTCTCAAATCTTGGATCAAGCTTTGATAGAACCGGGTGTCTGGATAAATGCCGGAGCGATTATCGGTTATAAATCAGAAGTTAAGTCAGGGGCATTAATAAACACGCGGGCCATCGTGGAGCATCACACTATTCTGGAATCCTGCTGCCAAATCGATCCCGCCGTTGTAGTTGCAGGGAATGTCACCGTTGGCGAATGTGCCCACCTGCACATGGGTGCTTTAATAGCCAATAGAATAAATATAGGGGCTAATGCAATAATCGGAGCGGGCTCTGTGGTACTCACAAATGTAGCTGAAAATTTAAAAGTTGCAGGAGCACCCGCAAAAGAAATCTAGCCAGTGAATGGGAACCAAAAATTTTCAAAAAGAGCAACTATGAGCGAGGATCAAAAAATAATTGAATGGTGGGAACCTCAGGTAGGGGAAAAAGAAAAAGAACTTCTACTACAGGTCTTGGATAGTAATTTTCTGAATGATGGAGAATTTACAACCCGATTTGAGCAGCAGTTGGCAGAACTATTAGGTTGTAAACATGCTGTAGCGGTAACCAGTGGAACCAGCGCTTTGTTTCTTGCGTTGATAGCAAATGGCATTGGTCATGGTGACGAAGTTATAGTCCCGGATATTACTTTCATAGCAACAGCCAATGCCGTTGTAATGGCAGGAGCAAAACCTGTCTTAGTGGATGTCGACCCTCAAACTTTGAATATATCTTCACATGAAATCGAAAAAGCTATTACCTCTAAATCAAAGGCAATATTACCCGTTCATGTAAGTGGACGTCCCGCAAACTTACCAAGCATTTTAAAAATAGCAAAAGACCACGACCTTATAGTCATTGAAGATGCTGCCGAAGCACTTTTATCAAAACTAGATGGAAAATATCTAGGCACACATGGGAAAGCAGGGATTATTTCTTTCTCACCTAACAAGACCATTACCACAGGTCAAGGGGGAGTTATATTAACAGATGATGATTCCCTTGAGGTGAGACTCAGAGAGCTAAAAGATCAAGGGCGACCTGTACGTGGAACCGGCGGAGACGATAACCATGATCGTATTGGATATAACTTTAAATTAACCAATATGCAGGCGGCCATAGGAATTGCTCAACTGGATAAATTAGTAAATCGTACGAATAGGATGAAAAAAAATTATTTGCAGTATGTAGAGGGCTTAAAAGATCTAGAAGAGTTGGACCTTTTTCCATTTCAAGTAGAAAAAGGGGAAGTTCCCCAATGGGTAGATGCTTCCACCCAACGAAGAGACGAATTGCTGGAATATCTTCAAAAACGCAATATTATTTGTAGAAAGTTCTGGTTTCCCCTACATGCCCATAAACCTTATTCTTTACCCGATTATCAATTTCCCCATAGCACCGAAATATCATCCAAAGCATTTTGGCTACCATCTTCTTTTTTATTATCAAAAACCGAAATCGAGCAAGTTTGTCAACAGATTCGCAGTTTTTTTGGAAAATCCAGCCAATAATCAAATTTTAACGGCAAACTTCCTTATCTTTTTGTTTTTTGATGCCGATATATTCAAAAATACTGCAATTTAGGTTTAAAATAAGCTGAATACCCTTTCAAAACTAGGTTCAAAGTCAACCCAAACACTCTGCTTTATGACTCCAGAACATAACCCTGATTCCTTATTATTGACTGTCTTGGTTCCGGTTCGTAATGAAGGCATCAACATAAAAATCATGCTGAAGGTACTGACTGGAGTGGTAGAAGTACCTCATGAAGTATTATTTGTATATGATCACCCCGAAGACAATTCCATTGAAGTTGCCAACAACCTGAAGGACCAATTTCCAAATACTCGGCTCATTCACAACCAGTTAGGTCCTGGAGTAGTAAATGCCTTGAGAGCAGGGGTCAATGCCGCCAAAGGAAAATATGTTTTAATTTTTGCCGCAGACGAGGTGGGGCCGGTTTTAGCCATTGATGATATGCTTGAATTGATGAATGAAGGTTGTGATTTGGTGAGCTGCACTCGCTACGCACATGGAGGAAGAAGATTGGGTGGTTCCAAAATTGGACATATGCTTTCCTGGCTGGCAAATAAATTATTTCTTTACGCTTTTAAATCTTCCTTTTCAGACTGCACAACAGGAATAAAAATGTTCCGAAAAACACTTTTCAATGAGATCAAACTTGAGTCCAGTCCCATGGGTTGGGCCGTCGCCTTCGAACTGAGCATCAAAGCCCAGTTACAAGGTTACAAGCTGGGAGAGGTTCCAATTATCTCTATTGACCGACTCTTTGGCGGAGAATCAACATTTAAGCTGGGTCCCTGGTTTGTCGAGTATTTAAAATGGTTCATTTGGGGATTAAAAAACTTACGAAAAGGAAAATCACAGAAGAGCCCACCTGCCAAGGTCTGCCTGCCTGACTATTATAAAAACTAGCCTCAAAGAGTGTTTTTCTGGGAGAAATTTCGTCCCAAAAATTTTCATATAAACTATTATTTCAGGCCATCAAAAAATGAGCGAATTAGAACCAAATCTGTATGAAAACAATACAAGCTATGTAACAACCCATTGCCATATTTGCAAAAGTAATGATTTACACTCCATACTTTTTCTAGGCTATTTACCTCCTGTCAATACAATGCATCCAATTGGAGCCCGACCTGCAGAGCAATCAGGCTACCCTGCTGAATTGCTGCAATGCTCCAAATGTAAACTGGTTCAAATCGGTCTTGTAGTTGACCCTAAAATTCTCTTTCCGCCTGAATACCCCTACACAAGTAGCACCACCAAAATTCTCAAAGAAAACTTTGCTGAAATGTATAGGGAATGTCAGAGCCTTATGAACCTGAGCTCCAATGATTTAATTGTTGATATCGGTTCGAATGATGGCAATTTGTTAAGCAATTTTAAAGATGGACATAAAGTCGTAGGAGTGACCCCTGAAGAAATAGGGAAAATTGCAATTGCCCGTGGAATCCCAACTATCATCTCCTATTTCGGCCAAGAGGTCGTCAAGACTATTTTGGCAGAACACGGCCCTGCAAAAGTTATTACAGCCACAAATGTCTTTGCGCATATTGATGGCGTTAATGAAATAGTAAAGTGCATACTCGAATTACTGGATCAAGAAGGAGTATTCATAACAGAATGCCATTATCTGGGATCCCTTATAGAAACCCTGCAATACGACACCATTTATCACGAACATCTCATGTACTATTCTTTACATTCATTAAAGTACCTGCTCGAACAACACGGATTGGAAATATTTCATGCAAAGCAAATACCCACTCATGGCGGTTCCATTCGTGCCTACGTATCCAGGAAGGGAAATTTTCAAGTTAGACCGACTGTGGTAGAAATCCTAAACAAGGAAAAAGAAATAGACCTTGAAGGAAAAGAACTTCTAGATTTTAAAAACAGGATGGTGGTTTCAAAGCTTGAACTGCATTCTATGCTTTTGGATATAAAAAAACAAAACAAGAAAGTTTATGGAATTGGTGCCCCTTCAAGAGCCAGCACACTCATCAATTACGTTGGTATTGATGACGGCATTATGGACTGCGTTCTGGAAATAAAAGGTTCCTACAAAATTGGGAAATATATTCCGGGCACCCTTATCCCCGTTTTAGACGAAACAAAACTTTATGAAGATCAACCCGAGTACGCTCTTTTATTGTCTTGGCATATCGCCGATGAACTCGCCCCAAAAATAGCACAGCTGGGTTACAAGGGTGATTTTATAGTTCCCCTCCCCACCCCTCGAATACTCAAAAATCCTCTTAAATAAAATTCATCCTTACAAAGGAAAAATAACTTCAAGAAAAGCTAATTGGAACGCCAACCTAACCTTTGAAGTAAATTGTTACTGTTAAAAACATTATTCAACAGAAACGCCCAGGATAGAATCGCTAAAGGCAGTATATGAATACTGAAGCGGGGTTGGTACCCTCCAGTCCATAAAAATATGTAAGGAGATAACAACCCTATAAAAACAACTCCAAGGCTACGAGGAAAATCTGCAAGTGGCTTTGGACGCCATACCAAAGCCACTAAGGCTACAAATACGCCCAATGAAACAAGAATACCTGTTATCGAAGGGAAAGTGGGCCATTCGTTGCCCGTTAAAATCAAATAGAACTTTCCTCTTTCAAAGTCTCCCGTAAAGTTAGGATGCTTGGTGCCAGTTGGAAAAAATTCTCCTCCGAGATACCAGTTGCGATAACAAATCAAAAGTACGCTGAGAATTCCACCTCCCCAGTACAATAATATTCTTCGCCAATGAAGTTTAAATCGTTCCCAATATCCATTCCACTCCCTCTTTAGTCCATCTGCAGACTCCAAGGCTAAAAAAGCCAATCCAGCAATGGCACCTAAATGATCCTGCCGCATCCAATATCCCAAAATACCACATAGAGTTGCCAAAATAATTCGGTAATAGCCTCCCTCTTCACGGCTTCGACAAAGAAACCAAACCGCCAACATCATAAAAATCATCGCGTGGTTTTCAACCAAACCTCTTCCAATATGATATCTAAAGGAACTAATAAAGTTGATGACCAAGTAAATGGTGCTGGCAAACAAAGCAATGAAAGCCGACAAACGAAATTTCACAATCAAGCTAGCAATAAGAGTGGCAGCCCCCAGAATGCACCAGACATCTGCCATATGCTGGGCAAATGCACTTTGCCCAAACAACCAATGATAGATTCCAACAAAATATCGATAAAGAGGTTGCATGACAAAAACACTCTCCCCTCCGTTGAGCCAAGGACCGCCCACTGTAATTTTAGGACCCATGCCATACCAGCTAGTTATCCATTCACTCCCAGTAATTATTTTACGGGCAAAATCCTGGTAAGAGGTCCAATCATCTCCCGGTGACCAAAACCACCACTTACCAATAATGGGAAACCATATATTTGAAAAAAAGATAAGAATGGCAGGTCCGTATAACAGAAATACTCTCGTCCCGATCCGTTCTGCCTGGAAATTTAGGTAGTCATTTCTCCAAAAAGCCCACAGAGCAAAACCCAGGCTTACGATTACAACTGAAAAACCAAGATGTGAATATTTAGTAACATCGATTACACCTATGCTCGCCAACATTCTTATAAAAAGAGGCCCAAAAACCACAGGAATAGAAAGAGCTAAAAAGCTGAAGAGCACAATAGGTAAATTGAGTATCTGCGCTTTAGCCAATACACGAGCCACCCAAATTGCCCACGCAAATAAAAACAGAATGATCCCAAAATCTAAGACCCCGCTGAGCACCTTATAAAATCCCATCATGCCCAGAGATTCCGTCAAATCTGATCCATTTTGCCAAAGAATATCTCTACCTAATTCAGATACCACTTCCCCGCTATCCAAAACCAGCGTTGGGATAAGAGACCAGTTAGTGCCTTTATATGTGAGTTTACCTGATATGTTCCACTTTCCATCTTTTGGAAGCTGATATTGCTTCAGGCCAGCCTCATTTAAGTTCTTTGCCGGCAATAGAGCGAAAGTTTCATTGTTATCATTGGTTGCCCAAAATTTTCCCTCTTGAACGCCCTCTGCAATAATGGAAAACTTATTGCCCTTAGGTAATAAAATAGTCCCATTAACCTCAATAATAGGGTTCAAAGCATCGAAGCAATTTTGGCCGGTTGTCTTGCATCGGCCATAAATTGGCAATACCCAATCTAATGGAAAATCTAATTTTTCAGTCCATGGTTTTTTTAGAACACCAGAGGCTTGTGGATTCCAGGAGGTGGCATAAGTCCTAATCCAGCGATCCCCTTCAGGCATTTTAAAAAAGGTTATTGTGGACAATTCCTCCGACGTCATATTAGGATACATCTTGACTAGCCAACCGCTGGCAGGGCTCCCAACAACTAATAGAACTTTGAGCAGTAATAACGCACCAAGGGACAATACAGAAATACGTAAGGCGAGAAACCGCCACCCCAGGGCAACTAAAAAAGGAACTACAACCGATAATGCTAATGTCTCAGTGCTATTGACCCAGGGCAAGCCATCAAAATAAGCTGCTATTCCTGAGGGAATAACTAATACCCCTCCCAATAAAATGACACCAAGCACCAACATCAAAGTTTTTCCCAAAATATATCTCCTCCCTAAGCCCACTTAATCAGATTCAAGCTAGTATAAATCGTAATTATTCTTAACGGATAATTTTCAAGTTCTGACAGCACTTTTTTGACCCGACCTCCTAGAATTGCTCCATATGAGCGGCTTCATTCAACTCTGCATCGATTCGAGGTCTGCCACAGGTCTTGCGACTATTCCTAGGAACAAATTTGATAGCACCCTCCCCCAGGCGATTTTCACGGCTTTGTGGGCTTTCAGGACGTTTCATCCCGGCATAGAACCCACTACTAACGACTCCCAGCGTTCGACACATTAAATTTACTGGAAATGTTCCTCGGAGATTCCTTACAAGAACACACTTCATTGAGATTCCTCCAAAAAGTGAGTAAGATGTACTGTAAAAAATTTATTGAATTTGACTTACTGGATAACTGGAGCACAATTGACAAATTTTTATCTGACTCTGATCCTTGTGTAATTGCTTCCGAAAGTTGATATAATTTTGTCCATTCCAAACATCATCGAGATCTTGATTTAATAAATTCCCCATTACCATTTCACCCTTTGGGTCTCTACAGCAAGGAACAACATCTCCGTTAACATGAATGCTGAGCGAATAGTAAATCCAATCGCATCTGTTTTTAGGCTGGAATTTTGGCTTAAGGATACCTTGATTGAAGGCATCAATATCATAAGACCAGTATTTTTTATCTGTTGGTAAAAAATCTTCTCCCTGTTTCAAATCACGCACGCAAGGATCAATTATTGTTGTTCCATCCACGCCCAATTCTGCCATATGGTTTTGAAACGCTTCTACTTCATGCTCATTATGTTTCATGACTATAAAACCCGCCAGAACACGAATTTTTGAATTTTGTTTTATTTTTAACCGGATGGTTTCTTTGAGAGCGGTTAATATTCTTTCCAGGTTGCTATTTATTCTATAGATCTCGTGAGTTTCCTGAGTCATCCCCCCAATTTGAAAATTAACTTCATCAAGGCCGCTTTCAATCAATTTTTCCGGGTTGACGGGGTCGCCGTTGGTACAAGTGGTTATAAATGGGATGCCAATATCCTTGGCATAGCGGATCATCTCGTAGGACTGCTTGTTGAGAAATGGTTCTCCCATAAAATAATACATCAGTGTGTTGGTGTAAGGCCCAAGCTTGTTCATGATGACTTGGAAATCCTCCAATGTCATATTGCCTTCTTCTCTATCAAGAGTGCCTGCGCCGGTTTCACAAATTGGACAGAGCAAATTGCATGCATTGGTGGGTTCGATGGTGATATTCATCGGACGACCTTTGATCACCACTTCCTGGCGTAGGCGAGACCATGTAGATTTCAAATGTTCCTTCCATCCTCGTTTCCTCTTAAGTGCTGCCATCAATAAGGTAAGGTGGGGATAAAAGTCCTGAGCAACCCGGTATGCAACAGGAAACCTTTTTAGAAATAATTTTATGTTGGATGGAATTACCATTTATAATTTAGAATTAAACTTATTTTTTAAAATCCATTTAGTTTTTTTGAATTCAAAAAGAATGTTAGCCAGTTTGATTTTAAGGGGTACCTTTTTCTGAGATGCGACATGGATTGCCCGCTGCTTTGCTGTTTGGCGGAATATCTGCAAGCACTAAGGTATTTGCACCAACTACGCATCCATCCCCAATTGAAACTCCTTTAGAGATAATGGTGTTTGGGCCAATATAGCAATTGTTACCAATCTTAGTTTGTTTATATTTGTATGGTAAAGATCCTCCAGATATTGCCCAGTCGATTGAGTCGTGGCTATAAACCTGTGTTCCAGCAGAAATAGAACAATTGGATCCTATTTCTAACCCCCCTGAACCGTCTAAAATAACAAAGGGGCCGATCCATGTATTGAGACCCACTTTCACATTACCTAGGACTAGTGAACTGTCATAGGTAGAAGAACCTTCTCCGAATCCCAATAATTTAGCTTTTTCCCAACGATCAACTATATAGTCAGCAAAGGGTAAAGATCGATTTAGTTCCTTATCAACCTCTGTGAAACGTTGTTTCCATAAGGTTCTAAGTTGAGATAGCAAACCGTCAATCATTGTCTTTCTCCTTTAACCATTGTTCTACGTTCAATAGTGACCAAATTAAAAGTCTCCTGTTCTCGGTCCCATTTAAGTGTTCCTGAACCAGTGTTTCTACTGTGGATTTATCAAGGAAACTATAGATCTTAGAGTTGCCTCCTAATAAGATGCGTTTCACAAACTCGATGCTATCTCCCTTGAACCAGGAAGCATCTGGGGCGGAAAAACCCTGTTTTTCAGCCTGTGTCACTAATTCTGGAATATGATGTTTCATTACATCTCGTAGAATTTGTTTCCCATCACGTGTTTTCTGGAAGAACTTATGGGGTTTGTTGCCCGGCTCATTCTCATTTATTCTTACTTCGTCAGCTAAGTTATTTAGTTTCAGGTTTACCGGGCAACTCATGGCGAAATCTACCAAGTCATTGTCCAGAAAAGGTAATCGGGTTTCAAGTCCGTGAGCCATACTGAGTTTGTCTTCCACAACCAATAGTCCATGGAGGAATGTCTTGGCTTCAAAGTATAAAGAGTGATTGATATAATCTTCGGGGGTTTCAAAATCCTCTTTGTGATTTTTAAAAACATTTTTGAAAATATCGCGCGTCGAGATATGACCAACGTCATCCCAAATTGGGGTGAAAATATTTTTTAGCTGTTGATCATTCATCATGCGTTGCCAATAGTTGTAGTACTTTTCGGTGTATTGTGCAAAACTGTCATTCACGGCGGCTCGGTAATAGCGCCATGGGTAACCTCCAAAAAGCTCATCGCCCCCTGTGCCACTTAGGACAACCTTGACAAATTTGCTAGCGAGTTGGGCCGCGTAATAATTGGGATAACTTTGTCCTACGCGGGGTTCTTCAAGGTGCCAGGCCAGCATTGGTAAAACACGTTCCATATCTCCAGCCTTGAGCACCATTTCATAGTGCTCCGTCTTGAAGTGATAAGACATCGCTTCGGCTTTCTCTCTTTCATCGAAAGACAATTCAATTCCAGAGGCCGAACTAAGGTCAAATCCACAGGTAAATGTTTTTAGATAAGGAAAAGATTTTGCAGCAATGGCGGTGATGGATCCGGAGTCCATTCCGCCACTCAGGTAACTCCCCAACTCAACATCTGCAACAAGCTGGCGTTTTACAGCCTGTTGAAACAGACGATCAAGCTCTTCCTGATATTCCTTGTCACTTGCGGGCTCAGTAGGTTCGCGAAAATCGTAATCCCAGTATTGAGTATATTGTAGTGCGGGTTTTGAGGAATTGAGATTAAGAGTTGCATAATTTCCTGGAGGAAGCAGTTGGATATCTTCAAGCAAGGTGCGGTCTGTAAAAATATTTTGGAAGGTGAAATATTCGAACAATGCTGGCTTGTCCAGCTTTCGTTTGAAGCCGGGTGATTTCAAGATAGCTTTTTGTTCCGAGCCAAAAGAAAAAATATGGCCTTGCTGACTTATGTATAAGGGTTTAATTCCGTAACGGTCTCGGGCCAGCAGTAAGGTTCGTTCTTTACGATCCCATAAAGCAAAAGCAAACATTCCGTTAAAACGTGTCAGCGCTTTGGTTTTCCACTCGACCAATGCATTCAAGACAACTTCACTGTCTGTTTTGGATCGGAATTCATGCCCTTTGCTTTCCAATTCATTTCGTAATTCCCTAAAATTATAGACTTCACCATTATAGCTAAGGACATAGCGATCATTCGTGCTGACCATAGGTTGTCGGCCTGCAGGGGACAAATCAATGATGGATAATCGACGGTGCCCTATTCCAACATTCCCCTCAACCCAATGCCCTTCGTCATCTGGGCCGCGGTGAATGAGCGCATTTGTCATGCTTTGGACTACTGCACTAGAGACAGGGGAATTGTCGAGATGAATTAAGCCTGTGATTCCACACATAAGAAGGTCAATACACTTTCTTAGCGATGATGGTGATTCCTGCATTTTCGACCACTTCACGTTCAATTGAAAGGCCTCCTTCTTTGCACCATTCCTCAATTTCTTGTGGAGTGTGCCGACTAGCGTTTGCAGGTGCGTACCAGTCAAAGTTAATATGATTCGTTTCTTCAAAGGTGAGATTGGGGTCATAAAAGGCTTTTGCAATATGCCAATAAAACAAACGCTGGACGCTGGTACGACCAGCAGGAATGTCGAGGAGGTCTATGGCTTGAGGAATATCTATTTCTACATCTAGTTTCCCAAGCGCGATACCGAGTTTTGTGAGAGGTTCTATTGCTTCCCAGGCATACTGAGGCGGCATAGATTGAAGCTTGTCGCGAATGTGATCATCTGTAAATTCTCTAAGGGGTCCTTTACGGTGGTCGACGTAGAATAAGAATCGTCCGCCTTTTTTTAGCAACCGTGCAAGGGATAATAGCGAGTTTTTTGTGGAATCGGTATGGTGCAGCACGCCTTCTGAAAAAATCAGATCCACTGAATTTGGTGGAAATGGAGGTCTGCTGATGTCAACTTGCATAAAGGTTCCCTTTAGTTTCTTCTCGGCAAAGCGTTTTACGGCAACATCAACGGCAGGTGAAATATCTATTCCAAGATAGCGAATGTGCGGAATTAGAGGGGAGAAAAGCTCTAGGGTTGACATCCCAGCCCCACACCCTGCATCTAACAATATTGGGTTTTCTCCGTGTTCGGATAGCCAGTCAGCAGATGAGATATCGCCATACCTTTCTAGTAGCCATGATCGCATTCGGGCCAGGCTTGCCTTGGAATCATACGTATTCCGCTTTTTCCATTTGAAACAAAAAGTTTCTTCCGTTCGAGACTGTGTTTCTGAAAGAAGGAGTTGGTTGCGAAGAATACCATCACGATGAATAAATTTTTGACCGGCGAGGTTAATTATATCTCCTTCCTGTGGATCAGATATTCCCAGATAGTCATTCAGCCAAGTGGGAGTCTCGTCTTTAAATTTCATGGAGCGCTTCAACAACGTATTCATAGTCTTCTGTGGTCATTCGATTATGGAGAGGGATTGCCATAGTATTATCGTTGCAACTTTTTGAACTTGGAAAGTCATCTGGGTGAATGCCAAATTTATCTTTGTATAAGTTCAACATGTGAACAGAGTGTGTCCCCGGCCGTGTTGATATGCCTTGCTCTTGCAGTTTTTCCATGATCCTATTTCGTGCCTCAGGGGCTCTCTCTGAGTTTAAATAGGTGACGTAGGATTGCCATCCATGGGTTCCATTTTCGGGTTCGTCCGGTAATCGAAGCCATTCAATGTCAGATAAACTTTCATTATAATACTTCGCCCACTTTGCTCTTTCTGGAATCAATTGGTCCAATTTTTTTAATTGCTCAATGCCAATAGCCCCTTGCAAATCAGTCATGCGATAGTTAAATCCCAGTAAATTGAAATCCGGCAAGATGTATGGCTTTGGACCTTGATGACGTTGCTCTTCGGTAATAGAAGCTCCATGATTGCGCATTTGGTTCATCCTCTCGGCCAACTCTTTATCATGGGTTGTTACCATTCCCCCTTCACCTGTCGTGATCGTCTTACGTGGGTGAAACGAGAAAGATGCCGCATCTCCTAAACTTCCTGCCCATTTCCCCTTATAACTTGCACCTGCGGCACATGCAGCATCTTCGATTATTTTTACATGAGCTGGAACAGCTGATTTAATGGCATCTATATCGGCACACAAACCAAACAAATGAACTGGGATGATGGCCTTGGTTCTTTCGGAAACTTTTGCTGTAACCTGGGTGGGATCAATGTTGAATGTTTTACTGCAGATGTCTACAAAAACCGGGGTGGCACCACAATGCAAAACCACATTTGCAGTTGCGATCCAAGTGAATGCAGGGATAATAACTTCATCCCCCGGGCCTATACCCATTGCTGACAATATGAGATGTAATCCAGTGGTACAAGATGTTACCGCCAGAGCATGGCTAACCTGATGACGCTCGGAAAATCGTTTTTCAAATTCAGCGACTTTGGATCCTTGTGTGAGCCAGCCAGATAAAATGGGTTCCCGAACTGCCTGCCACTCGTCTTCACCTGTGGCTGGTAGGGAGATGGCAATATTTCTCTTTTTCATCTAAGTTACTCCTTGATACCTGCCTCGTTACGCCTTTGCTTAACTTCAGACTTATGGTTTTTTCTCCATTCGATAAGGTCAATGAGCCCTTGTCGAAGTTCTATTTTAGCTTCAAAATTAATCTCTTCTCTGGCTTTTATGGGACAGCCAATTCGGTTTTTGACAAAGGTCATGCCTGCGGGTTCGTATTGAATATCCAGAGTGAAGCCTGTGATCTCAAGTAACAGCTCTGCGAGTTCTTTAATCGTTGTCCTGATTCCTCTTCCTACATTATAAAATTTATCTGTGGAATCTGCTTTCATGGCGCATACATTTGCCCGAGAGCAATCGACAACATTAATAAAGTCATATGCTTGTGATCCGTCTCCATAAATTATCGGGGGTAATCCCTTATCCAGGCGATCTAGAATCTTCATAATTACAGCAATGTAAGCCCCTTGATAATCCTGGCGCGAACCATATACATTCATATAACGTAGGCCAACGTAGTCGAAAGCTTGATTTGTTTCTCTATAGCGATGGTAAAGGGAGCGGCACATATGCTCACTGGCTATCTTGGTTGCTCCATAAAAATTTGTATTGTTGTAGGGATGATCTTCCTTCATGGGTTCTTCTATAGCATCGCCATAAACAGAGGCGGAAGAGGAGTATACCAGCCGTTTAACTCCATTATTCAGCATGGCTTCCAAAACGTTGAAAGTTCCGCCAATATTTACTTCGAAGGCGGACCTGGGATATTCCCAGCATTGCAAAAGCCAAAGAGCTGCAAAATGAAATACCCCGTCAATATTTTTCATGGCGACATCTAAGACATCCCTCTGCATCAATTCTCCACCAATTGAAAAAATATTAACTCGTGGATCTTTTATAGCTTCGGCAAGATTTTCCTGACGGCCTCTAGAAAAGTTGTCATAGATGCGAATTTCGGAAACATCTTCTTTGATCAATTCATCAACCGTATGGGATCCAATCAGACCAGCACCACCGATTAAAAGCAAACGTTTATTTCTTAAGTCCATTGAGAAATTCTATTTAGAGGGAACCTTGTTGCATAGGTAATTTTTTATAATCTCTTATTTTAAAGAATACAAGCGATAGTCACCGAAGGATTTCAATGAACCAATTGGTAATTCGTTGATAAAGTTTTCTGGTAAATAACCTTCGTAAGAAAGTATATACTTAACTTTATAATCCGCTATTATTTCTGAAATAGGTCTTAGAAGTCGGGGCCAAATGGGTTCAAGCAACTTAAAACCAAATCCGTGACCTCCGGATAGTACTTTTTTCTTAGTTTTATATGCAACCAGGTCATGCCAATGATTTGGAAAGCACATCACCACCCCATCCGGCATCTTTTGTAAATCTTTGATTGCGAGATCCATATCGTTATCGACTTTTGCTGTCTTACTGTGTTTCAACTTATAGAAATAAAATACTATTCCTATCAAGCAGGCCATCGATGTTGCGGCAAGTATATTATCTATGATGGCGCCGTGTTTTAGTCCTCCCCAAATCATAGCGACCAAGAGAGATGCAGGAAAGGCGGCATTATAATTATAGAGATAACCATTTCCAAGGCAGCGCATGAAGGGGACAAATGTGGTGAGAACAATAAACAGCAAAATAATCCCCAGCCACTGAATCATCCATAAATCCTCCTCGGTTATTGGATGGAGAAAGTTGGGACCATAATGCATTATTGATGCAATAAAAATAACCCATCCCCAAGGATTGAATCCAAGAATAAATATGAGGCGGTGTTTGAAGCCCTTCCAGCTTGAATGAAAATATTTTGTCGGTGTTTCATATCCCGTTTTTCTGTAAATGGGAGATTCAAGAATTTGATGCCCTAACATCCACTTCCAGTTTTTATTCCAAAATCTAACGATATCCCAATGCGCTGCAAGGACTTTTAAATAAAATCCTTTACTTAGGATGATAGCCATAATGATTGAAGAAGGGATCAGCATAAATAGCCGCCAATCTAGGAATACAATGCTGGAAAAAATACTTGAAAACCAGAAGAGTTGCGTGGTCATTTTATGTGTTAGGAGAACTAACCCAGATACCAATATTACCAATGCCCAGCCCCAAAACATACCATCGTGCCAAATCAGCCAAACAAGCAGTAGAACAATTATATCCAAAAATAGTGCGCCAAGTCCTCGTGGATTTAGTTGGACGTTGTACATAATTAAAATTGGAGTTATAGAATAAACCAGGCCCGCGGCTATTGCTGAATTGACTCTTCCCGTAAACCAATAAGCTGCTAGCATAAGCAATATCAGTCGAATGAGGTCAATAAATATAGCCAAAATATGGCTATATTTCTCAAAAATGGCTTCTGGAAATTTAGCCATCAGTAATGGGAATAAAGGAGGATACCACTGATGCTGATCCAATAGATATTGGGGTAAAACCGGGGGGAACTGCCGGGTAGTTCGATATTTTTCTATATAGGCTTTCCAAAACCAGTGATCAACACCAATTCCCTGTGGAGCGATTAAATGAGGCAGTAATCGCAACATTGTGGAAAAAAAAGGTATCGCTATTAAAATATAGGTTTTCATCTTTGGAAAAAAAAGGAGATAATTTTGTACCGAAAAAGCCCGTAAGCACTAAGCCTTTGTTTTATTTGAGAAATAATTATAAGAAGGAATAGGAGGTTTGAATTAACCGGATGTTTTACCTTCTCCTCCGACCATAACTATTTCACCACCGTCAATGCTGCCTAATTTAGCAAATAAAGTCAAATTTGATTCTCTTAAATATTATAAAATTACCCAATGAAAGAAGCGATATTATTTAATAAAATTAAAAACCTTCAGGGCTTTTGAATGGATAAATCTGTTTTTCACCAACAGAAACCTTGCCTAAGCAACAAAATAAAATTTTCTTCTTGTCTACATATTTAGAACTCTTGGTAAAAAAAATATAGAATTACTTATTCAAACTGATCATTACAATGTGGACGATTGCGTTAATAAGATCATTTTGTGTTTGAAAATGAGAGGGCTGCTAGATTAAGTTTCTGGCAAAAACTGCCTTTGGCTGGCAGAACGGGCGAAGGTAATGTAATAGAGAATTAGGAGGGGGAAATTAAACCTGTCAGAATGGATTTTCTTGTTTCTAAATATTAATTTTTAAAAAACAACTTCCACACCCAGAGAAGTTGTCTGGGTAATAATGTGGCAATACGTTCTTCGTCAAATATTTGCCACCTTTTGGCTATAAAAGTTACTACCCCAATGGCTATTAGAGCGACCAGAAACCTAAAAAATATTTGCCCTCCCATAATCAATTGAATTGCACTAAATAACCAGGCAATAAAAAATAATGCTATGGGTTTTGATGAGGATGTATTCAAAAAATTATGCTGATCAAAAACATAAAGTCCTTGTACGAGAAAGAATGATGTTGCTGTTCCAATAGCCGCACCAAGACTTCCAAGCTTAGGGATGAGAAGAAAAGAAATTGAGAGATTGAGAACCACCATTAAAGAAATAAAAATGCCTGTTCTACCCAACCGTCCCTGGGCATTAAAAAGGACACTATAAAGACTGGTAAAAACAGCACCGGGAATTGTAGTACACAACACATAAAATGCCTGCTGCGCTCCCAAAAATTTTTGCCCAAATATCACCCCAAAAATCCATGGAACAAAGGCCATACACGGTATGATTGCTATGAACCAAAGTATAATAACGGTGGGAACAGTTTTATTGAGGTAATCCAACTCTGCATTTTCATTCAGCTTCTTCCTTTCAAGAAGTCGAGGTAAAAATATAACCGCAAAGGGGGATGCAAATGCAGTCATTGCCACCGATACTTGATAGCCAGCATGAAAAAAACCAACCTGCTGATCTCCATGGAATCGTTGAAGCAAAAAATGATCTCCCCAGTCGGAAAGAAAACCTAAGGCATAGGTGGGTACCATTGGCCATCCAAAATTAATTATTTTTGAAATTCCTTCCCTGGTACTTTTTTCTCCACGGCATCGAGAATTCGATATTTCTTTTGCCCAAATCGTTCCCCAAAATAAAGTAAAGAGTGCAATAATCGCTGCGATCACCTCTAATATGGATAGATTAAAAGAAACATAGAACAAAAATAACAAAAATAAAATTATAATGAGATCTGAGAATAGCGGTAGTATGGAAAGAAGCTTGAAGTTTTCTTTAATCTTAAAAAGACTTTGAGATTCATCTAAAAACCATAGAGCTATAAGATATATAAAAACAAGTGGCCACCAGGAAGAAGGTAGTAAAAATAGTTTTTCAAAAAATAAAAAAGGTTGAGCTATTAAAATCAACAGAGCAAAAAAAAATCCGAATAGAATTAGTGGATAGCGTGCTGCCCAGGTTTTAGAAAGACGGGCTGTTTCTTGCCATTCGTCGCACCCAAAACGAACAAATGGAGCTTGTGTCCAACTTAACAAAATAGAATGAAAAAATGTGCTGACCGCAATTACCATGGACCATTTCCCAATTCCTGCAGGACCAATTAAATTAGATAAAAGTGAAATTAATAGCATGAAAAGAGGTGCTCTTAATAATTTAGCACCTCCAATTAAAAAGTATTTTTTTGCGTAGCTATTCATTTTTTATACATTTTAATTGCATCACCCATAAGCCTCGTTTCTCCGGAGGAATTTGTTTGGCGATCCAGGAATTATAGTCTGATATGTCAAAAGGCCAGGGGCCACATTGCTTTCGGAGAAAATTAATAAACAGTGGAAAGTGGGAGGCATAAAACCCTTCATAGAAGGTGTCAATCTCCTTGAACGCGATCTTTGTGGCAAGCGAGCGCATTAGATCTAAGGGCAAAAGACTTTCATTTTGAAAATGTTTGTATCCAAAGCTCTTATCATTAGCTTCCGAAATCAACCAGAACCCCCCTGGTTTTAAAACACGTTTTATTTCTTTAGCAAAGGAATCTAATGTTCCTCTATTTAAACAACCGACCACTTCAATACCGCTCACCAAGTCGAAAGAAGAATTTTTCCAAGGCAATATATTACAATCGGGCGGTAAAACTTGAAAACCGATATTGGGAAGCTTTTTCCACCATATATTTTCTGTCATATCCTGACCTACTACTTGGTAATTCAACTGATTTAGCAATCCTACATTTCGTCCCCTTCCACAACCATGATCAAGTACAGTCGAATTTTCGGGGAGCTTAATTCGAGATAGGTAGTGTTTGGCCCATTTTTCTGCTAATTTTTGATCGCTTAAAGTTCTATTATAGAATTGTTCGTTTCTAAAGTTTGACCAATAACGAAAAGGCAGGAGTGGATTAGATAGAGGATTCAAAGCTCGTTTCAAAAACACCCATTTGTTTTTAGGATAGTCATAGCGCCGGGTGGTTTCATTTCCAGGTGTCCAGTCAATTTGGTTGTTGGTCAGTTTAAATTGTTTATTGCATGACTGGCACTTTTGATTTCCGTGAGAATTATTTTTAAAGGGGTTCTCACCACATGCAGGGCATTGAACCAGGCCGGCCCACCAAGGGTTAGAGCTTGAAAGATTAGTTTCCATTTTATTCAACAAAATCTATAGAAACCTTGTAAACTTCCGCAAGTGTCCTGATCTCTACGTTACGTTGCTTGCAAAGGTCAATGACCTCGCGGAACCAATTGACACACCCCCCCTTTACGAAAGTTGAAGTGTTTGCATGCGCGGGGTGATAGTTGAGAACGATTACTCTCTGCGAAAGCCCGGGAATATTATAATCCAACATTTGTTCCACCAGAGCGGGCTCAGCTTCCATCAAACTTGTACTTTCCCAGCCCCTGAGCAGACGACCGCCATCCCCTGCGTGTGCCAAGCGAAATGGGAACCAATAAGGAAATTGAGGATCAGGAAACTCTCCCACGGTTCCCCGCATTCCATCAACAAAGTCTGTGCCCCATCTCAAAAGCTGACCCCGAAAAAAACTGTTACTGCCGAGTACTTCCGTTTCATTATTGTAAACCGCGTCGAGAGCATCTATAAGCTCAGGATAAATTATGAATGATAGGTGACGATGCAAAGTCTCAATACCAATTCCATTATTTTTCGCCCATATCACTTGATTCAATAACCCCTTTCTACATATTTCTTTTTTATTTGGGCGATAGGGTCGCTTTGGCAAACTAAAGAGTTTAAAGCGGATCGCTTCAAGCAATCTGGAATAGCTTCCAGTATTGTAGTGAAAGGCAGATTCATGCATGGGATTAGCTTTCAAAACATTGCCCCAGAATTTAGTATTTCTATCTTTTAAAATCGGATAAACCCCGGACAACCCGGCCTTATTTTCCATTTCGAGATAAGTCGTGTCACGGGAAAAATCTAAATCGTGCTTGAACACTACCGTGGTTTTTGCGAGACCTGGGATACCATTTTCTTCCTCCGGCAACAGCTGATTTCTTTGCAGATTTTTATAGAGGAAACCGGCAAACTCATCGAGCCAAAAATAACGGTGGCGCCAGGCCAGCCAGGGTTCTAAATTTTCCTGCCCTTGCAACCAGGCCTGCAAAGCAGTAAATGGATTCCCATTAAAATAGATAAGGTTTCCATAGCTTAGAATGGCAGGCGCGTCTTCAAGGGGGTCAATCAAAGCTCGTTTGGGTGTCTGACGTTCTCCACTGATTGCCGCCAGTTTCCCCTCGCATTCAATCGAATCAACCTTATTGGTTTTAATCCGCAAATAAGTCCATTGTGGAGGTGCAACTAACTCGGGCGCTAATCCTTCTTGAAGCCATGCCAACGCAGCATAAGGTTTATCTAATCTCGCGCTTTCCAAAATAATATCTTTTGGGAGGATAAATCGCCATGCTTCTGGGTGGCCGCTCGCAACAATTCGCCCTCCCGCCACCATCCAATCCTGCAAAGCCTTTTCAGCTTGTGAGGAAAACATCGCATCCGCGGCAACATAGAGTATGTCTCTTTCTTTGGGAATATGGAGGTCGCTAACATTTATCATTTGTGGATATGCACCCACGCGAAAAAGCAGATTCCATGTTCCAGCCATACCAAGCCGAATACCATCACTCTGCGGCCATCTGACAACTTGACTCCCTCCAGAAAACCTGTAATTCGGCCCTTCAATTAATCCTGTATACCTCAGGATAAAACTTCTAATTTTGTCGCTGCCTTGTGGATTCATCTGTGTTAACGCTACCAAAACCGAAATAAATTTACGTTAAGTTAATTCCACCCATAAATCATTGGCCCTATTTGTTAAAGTATCAAGCTAGGAATGCTTCGTTTTTTTATGCGGCATTAAAGTCAAACTCAAACCAACTGGAAAACATTATAGATTGATTCAACTTGCAAGCGCAACGGCCAAGAAAGTTTTCCCTTGAAGAAAACCCTGAAAACTAATTTGAATCCAGCCTATATTCCAGGCTGAGGATTGGTTCAACCAATAAAATAATGGTATAGTCTATTTAGTCTGAGCTATGGATTTAATTGGTGATAGATACAGGTGCCTTGTGAGCTGGTGTTCTTGAGGAAGACTTTTTACAATTTTGTTTGCTGCAATGCTTGGCCTATAACAAACAACTGACTGCTTTTGCTGTGAACTCCGACTCGTTTTCTGACTGTAGGTAGAAAAAGTGGAACTAAGCAATAGAAAAACCATTTTGTCTCATAGCGACTTGCAATTTGTTTTAGGGGGTCCCCCAAAAACCTCTACCTTTTGGCTCGCAGAGTGTCTGCGTAGTCACCCCGATATATTCATTACATCTGAAACCAATTTTCTAAGCCATCATACTCATAAAACTTATGAATTCTGGAAAAATTATTTTAGTAGGCTAAAGAATGAGTCCATTGTTGGAGAATATACAAATGGTTATTTTGCGCATTCAACAGTTCCCGAGAAACTTGCCCAAGCCAATCCTCACATAAAGATAATTTTTTCTATTCGAGACCCTATCGCACAGGTGATTTCTTTTTACCAGCATGACCTGCAATATGGGACCTTGGGTAGGCATGTTAAATTACGATTCGCTATCAACCGAGATATTTTTTACACTCGATATATTGATAGTATTTGTTACTCCAAACATTTAAGAACCTGGCTCAAATACTTTCCGGCAAACCAGATTTATCTTTTCTCAAACTCCCCTGACCCCACTTTGCGACAAAAACGATTGAACGATCTTTATTTATTTTTAAGAGGAAGTTCTCATTCCCCAAACTGCATAGACAAGAGATTAAATACCAGACAAAATCCTCTTTTCCCAACTTGATTTAGAAACAGCAGGATGAGTCAAAATGTATTGGTCCGTCTTTTGGCGCTAATGATTAACCCTATTAATCTCGGTTTGGGGAAATTATTTGTTTCATCTTCTATTTCGATTGAAGATCGAGAGGCCTTATTGAAGGCTTTTCAATTAACAGAGGAAATAAATTAGAAGAATTGATTTCCAAAGAATTGTTTAGAGGTGTGGTTGACTTTGAAAGCTGGTCTATTTAGCGTACTTGCTTTATGCGGCAACTAATTCAATTTGCATGGAAATTAAAAACATGAATACCCTTCTACGATCACTACTTAAATGAAAAAGCATTTTGATCTCATTGTTTGTGATTCGTGCGGGAATAAATCTAGGGCACCTCTAAAAATGATAGTTTGAGAGGTATTTTGAGTCTTTGTTCGTTTTGACCTGCATATTTCACCGGAGCAGGATGCTGGTCTTGGATGTTTTAAGCTTTTTTCAGCCCGTTTTTC
>Ga0115000_10000168_pt1 | contig 59954 bp, 68 predicted proteins | sample ArcticOcean_MG_C_6_FD_89690 | JGI IMG/M metagenome (GOLD analysis project Ga0115000, IMG submission 89690) | Marine microbial communities from western Arctic Ocean - ArcticOcean_MG_CB8_128 | ecosystem: Environmental > Aquatic > Marine > Oceanic | place: Arctic Ocean: Canada Basin | collected... | reverse complement strand
GTATGAGTTACCACCTGTAACACCATTTGAAATTAAAGCACCATACCCCCCTGAGCCATCGCTTACCGCTGTAGGAGTTACACCATCACCAGAACTTCCCACACTCCACCCAGTCATATCACCAGTTGCGAAATCTCCATTTGTGATAAGCTCCGCACCCGTATCCGTAAAGTTTCCGTTTATGATAAGCTCCGGACCTATCTGAGAAAAGTTTCCGTTGGTGATTAAGTCCGAGCTGAAAGGGAGAATATCTAAACACCTCTGACCCCCATACATATTATCGTATATATCCTTCACCTCGCTGGAAGAAAGAGGGATATTCCATAGGGAAGGCTCCGTCATATTTCCGTAGAAAGTTCCTGCGCCCAAACCAACTTGCGTAACGCCGATAAATGAAAACCCAACCGTAGGAGCTTGGTCCGTTGCGTTATCCATAGTGTTGGTAAGCACCCCGTCTACGTACCACTTCCACTCGCTATCACGATCTATAGAAAGAGCTAAGTGGTGCCACTCGTTTTCTGAAAGAACCTCCTGAACTGTGATGTTTGTGATAGAACCAATAAAACCAGTCGCATTTGCTACTATGTAAACACCAGTTCCCAATGAACCGCCCGACTGCAAGAAAACTTCATATGAATTTGTAACACTTACTGTGACATTTTCTCCAGAAGCATTTGCATCAATAGAACCCATCTTAAATTGAAATGAGCCACTTGTTACAACTGCATCAAAAGTTATTTTATAACTATTATTTAAGACTGAACCAATGGTTTGATTTATCCAAGAATATGAAGCCGCGCTTCCATCATAGATTGCTTTATCTTCTCCAATACTCCACCCAGTTCCAAGTGTCCACCCCTCTCCGAGTTCTTGGACTGAGATAGAGTCTACATAAAATTGAGATATCTCTATTGCTGACCTAACAAAAAGGTAGTTGGGGCCTGTAGCAGTGGCGGTAATATAACCAGTTAAAGTTTGCCATGAACCAGTGGTAGTCGTTACAACAAAATTTCCAGGAACAAATCCATCAGTCGTATCTACACGAAACGAACCGCTAACCAAATAAACTTCAACAACTACTTTATACGATTTACCTTCAGTCCAGGTGAAAGGTTGTGTAACCCTATCCCCCGCACCTGTTCCCGTTATATTAATATCTGCAACATCATCCCTTCCTTCGTGAGTCCCTACAGAAATTGTACTGCTTCCATCAGCACTCCAATCAGTCGTTCCGTTTCCAAAGTTCCCATTATCCACCAGCATAGTGAGTGGCTTAACAGAGATGCTATCGAAATCTACTACGTCGCCTATAGCGGCGGAAGCTATATAGAATCTGAAAACGGTGTCCGTACTCCACACCCTAAACTCATAGTCTTGGTAGTCGTAAGTTAAAGTAGGGTTAGAGATAATGTTTGCAGAGGTTAGAACTACGTTATCCCCTATCCTCGAAAAAGTTGATCCTTGATCCGCCCCCGCTGAAGTGACTCCACGTACACGCATCTTAACGCTGTACATGGTATTTAAAGGTTGTCCCATAGACCCTCGATATAAAGCCGGACCTGAAGTCACAGTATACTCAATTCTCATAAACCTTCCGCTCCAACTTAGAGTGGCATTAGGTGTTCCCGTAATTTGCCACGGGGTTATACTCGCGGCGTCAGAGAAGGTAGGGTTAGCGATAAGCTCCGCCCCCACAGGGACCTCGGAAAAGCTTCCGTTAGTTATAAGCTCGGGATGAGCAGGAAAAATCATGGGGCCTAAGCTGGCGGTTAAAACCCCTGAAGGAGAGGTGTAGATATTAAAAGGGTCTGTAGTAGATGTTAAATTAAATCCATCAGTAGTTAACAGCCCAGCACCTAAATCAGTAGATCCCTTTATATCTATAGGTTTGTACCAAAAAGAAAGGGAAGAATTAACGGCCCCTAAAGTATATATGGTTCCCGCTTGCTGTCCGAAATTATTTACCCCGTCCCCCTGCCACGAATAGCGAGAAGGACAAACAAGGCCGCCTCCGCCACCCGCTCCAAGATTGTTTTGGAAAACATCTCCCGCTATGCCGTTTCCTATCCCTGTAGGCATACTACCAGAGAGCTATGATGTTCGACGCCGATGTTGCTTGAGCTACACGCGTAACTAAGATCGGGAGGAACGCGCTGCTGGGTACGTTAAAAAAGGTTATAACATCAGTCGTAACAGCGTCCCTTTGACTTGCCATCTGTACTACAAGATCTCCCGTTGTACCTACATACAGAGTGGCCGCTTTAGTGGCCGCGTTGTATATAACGTAAGATTGTCCAGCCCCAACAATATCTTTACTTAAGCTTAAAGTAGTAGGGCTGTCTACCGCTGTAATAAAAGCAGCGTCTGGGGAGGTGAGGCCATACAATATAGCGTTCTGTTGAATACCCATAGTAGTGAAATCTACGCCCGAAGTGTCTACCAGTTTAAAAGCTACAGCCGTACCTACGGTAGTCCCACTCGTTACTTTAGTTGCTGGGTCTGGGATAGGGACAGTGTCGCTTGGGATAACTGCTAACCCCTCACTGACTTGTAATCTTTGATATGCCATTTCGTTTTATTATTAGTAGGGGAACGCCCTATTTAAAGTGTCTTTTCTTTTATTGCACCCGCAATCGGATCCTGTAACCGCATCCACTACCTTCTTAATTCCAGTGGCGGTGGTGAACTTTTCTATAGTATCACCTAAACCTATCGAGGGTGCTGTGCGAGTCCTTTTCATTATCTTTTACAACCAAAGTTATTCGCGTAGTTAGCCATCTCGACTACAGACTTAGAGTACTTGTCAGTCTTCTTCATAACAGCAGAGGCCGCACTACATGCGTCCTTAAACCCATTGTTCTTCGCCCACGAGGTAAACTTACCCTCGTTGGATTTTTTTATTTCTGGGAACTTTCCTTTCTTAGTTCTTCCAGCCATTTTATTTGCGAATAGGATAGCCGTTTTCACCAAGTTGGGTTTTCGCAGTAGACATAGAACGTTGACCTTTATTTTGACCAACACCTGCTTTTCTTGCTGCTGTTCTTATTTTAGCACCTACAGTTTTTCTTGTTCTACTTACTTCTTTACCTGTTTTATAATTTGTTTTAGAAACAGTCTTCATACCACCGGATTTCTGAACTCCACGAGTTCTTTTAATGAGACCCTTTCTATTTCTAACAGCAGTGTTCTTATTCATAGACAACCTTTTACCTGAGCCTTCCTCATAAGTAGGTGTTTTAATTTGAACTCTTTTGGGGTTATTTTCACGCTGTTCTTTGCGACTTACAGCACCAACTACATTTTTACGTTCAGCTTTCTTAAGCTTTCTGTCGTTTCTACGATTAGATCTTTTTACTGGGTCTCCGAATGTTGCCGATAACGGCTTTGATAAATCTCTTTTCATAATTAGTAACTTGATGTCATTTTTTTCTCCATGCCGTAGCCTGGGTTGTTCTTTATAGAGCCGCCCATATTCTTAGCAAACTCGCCCGCCTGAGCTTTACCCACCGCGTTGTACGGGAAGGTTTTGGATTTTGTTTTACCGCTATCGGCGCACTTGTAGTTTACTGTAGGCATAGTAGTTTGTTTTTACAAAGATACTAATATTTTCCCTTCTTGGTTTTAGGGCTGGACTTAGTAGAACCACCCTTGCCTGCCCAAAGTTTTTTACACGACCAGTACCGAGCGGTAAGCTTAGACTTAGCAGTGCTACACTTATGTCGCGCCTTAAAAGATTTACGTGCCGCAGGAGAGTAGTTGTGGCCATAGCCCTTAGCTCCGAAATGGATAAGCTTCTCCTTACCACCCGAGCAAGCTTTGACCATCTTCTTCTTACCCGCCCGATCCGAACGAGTAACTTTATTGCAGGACATTTTACTTTTCTCAGCCATTACTATCTGTCGCTGAATTTCCCTGAGTATTTTCCTGAATGTCTTTGAGCCCAAGTCTCCCCCGCAGCCCTTCTCTTCTTACGCATCTTACTTTTATCCGCTCTCTTAAACGCGCTCTCCTTAGCTCCGGCAATAGTTCTCGTTAAAGTTTCTTTTCTTTTCTCTAAACGATCTGTAGATTTTTTTTCTTTTGATCGACCTTTATAACGATCTTTAGATGCAGAGAGAGAAAGTTTTTTACGACTCGCCTCAACTTTAGATTTAGCCTTAGCGGATTTTTTAGTTCCCTTAGCTTTATCATCGCGAGTCTTCTCAGCAGCTTTAACTGTTTGCTTGTTAACTTTATTAGCTAACCTTCCAGTTTTCTTACTGCCTTTATCTGCTTTCTTTTTCTTTTTGGCAATTTTTTCACGCTTACTCTTCTCAGCTTTAACAAGCTTTTCCTTACGCTCTTTAGCCTTCTTCTCGGCCTTGGCTTTCTTCTCTTTCGTTATACGGTCCGCCTTTTGTTTGGCGATAGAAGACCTACGGTCCTTTACGGAATCCGCAGAGGCGCGGATCTTTTTCCCTTGAGTTTTTATTGCTGATTCTTTCATAATATTTTAACTTCCACAGTTTTCACAATCTTCAGGAGAGTCAACGTTGCAAACAACCTCACCAGATATAATTTTATCCTCTCCAGCCTTAAGCCTAACAGGATCTAAGAAGGAGACATCCTGGCACATACACTCCCCGTTACCAGCACACTGGCATTGCATAGTTTTGTTGTGCATAGTTATTTACTCTTTGCGGCTTTTTTTATTTTTCTAACAGCCTTCCTTACAACCTTCTTACCATATCTCGTTGAATTTTCTTTTGCCTCAACTCTTGCTTTAGTTTTGACAATCTTCTTGTTGATCCGACCGTACTTCTTAATTGATCGTTTAGCAATTCTGTCCCCCTTCTTAGAGGGTGTGATTCCCGTTGCAGCAATCTTAGTTTTAGCCTTACCTATAACACGGGCTTTTCTCTTTTTTAATCTATCTACTCTTGATAACATAGTTTCTTTCTTTAGTTATAACTTTGTAGCAAAGATACAACTTAAATGAAAACAAATTATATGAAATATTGGAGGGTCATCCGGTACTGGGCCAAAGCAAAGTACAACGTAGGCACGCCAGATATAGAGATGCTCCTGTTCCTATACAGCGAAGGGATATTTAACAAGTCAAAGTTTAAAGAGTTCGAGCAGTGTATGTCTTGGGACGATGGGAGGTTCCATGGACTGCTAAGGGACGGATGGCTCCAAGTCTTTAGGAAGAACACAGGGAAACAGACCACCCTATATAGGCTCTCACACAAAGGGAGATGCCTCGTGGTGAATATATATAAGAAACTTAACGGAGAAGAGATAGGCATATCGCCACAGCTGAACCCGCTATTTAAAAAGGACGCGTCCTATATGGACAAGGTGTACAGGAATATGATTATAGAGATGAACGAGTTTACAAAACAACAACGACGTCGCGCTCAACTATAACAGTGTACGCCTTCTCACTGACGAACATACTGTGTCCCGCGTTTTTATCGTAGTAGATAAGGTCACCCGCTTGGATGACGCTGACGTCGGTGCCAGGCTTTACAACCCTACCCTTTTGGTAGCGGAAGCCAGAGGCGTCCTCTTGAGAAAGTAAGAGGCCCGACTCTGTCTTTAAAGTCTCCTCTATCTTTTCTATAACTATATATTTACCAATCGGCTTCATTTTAAGACATTTTTAAATTGAGAGTCTAAAAATTTTTTTAAATTTTTATACAAAGTATATGATTCTCTTACTGTAATAACTTCTTCTCTAAACAACGATCCCACTAATTTGTCGGCGACTTGGTCTAATTTTAAATCCAAATCTATCCATTCATTATCATTTAGGTCAGTTCCTTTTATTTTATTCATCGTACTTGTCTATCGTTAAAGCTATATTAATAAAAGGAAGATATAGAACGTGAGAGATTACGTCTTCCAGATCGTAACTCCTTATGCCAATAAGGATGCCCACATAGAATCCTATATTTATTTCCCAGCTCCTCATGCTCGGGCGTGGGTCACAATAGCATCAGTGCTAAGGATGGTGGTGGCTACACTCACCGCATTGATAAGGGCGTTCTTGGTAACCTTCAAAGGATCTATGACGCCCATCTTGAACATGTCACCGTACTTCTCGTTCTTAACGTCAAACCCATGGGTGTCGTCTATCAGGTCAGGCTGGTCCATGATGCTCTCACCATCCAACCCCGCGTTCTCCATGATCTGAAGCAAAGGAGATTTTAAGGCCGCATCTAAGATGCGGTTAGCAATATCCTCCTCAGGATGATCACAGTCCTGCTCAAGGTCTGGAGCAAGCCTCCATAGGGCTAACCCTCCCCCAGGGATAATGCCCTCCTGAAGGGCGCTGCGTACAGCGCAGACACTGTCGTCGACACGGTCAAACTTCTCCTTCTGCTCGATGTCACTGTCCCCACCAACATATATACACCCTATACCGCCAGCTAAACTCGCGATGCGTGTGTTGATGAAGTCACGCTCACCCTTGTTCTTAGTTCTAACCTGCTGCTCACGTAGCTCTTCGACACGCGTTTGGCACTCCTCACTAACCTCGCCACCCGTAAGGATGACGGTGGAGTCCTTGCCCGCTACAACCTTAGCCGCATGGCCTAAGTCTTTAGGTAGGATGAGGCTCAAGTCGTCGCCCGTCTTCTCACTGAAGTACGTAGCGCCAACAGCCAAAGCGATGTCCTGCATGAGCTCGTGCTGCTTGTATCCAAAATTAGGAGGGGGGACGTTGCAGAACTTCAATCCGTTCTTCACAACATTCGCCGCCAAAGTGTTCACCATATTTCCGCTGCACGTTCCGATGATTAAAAGCTTGTCCCCGTTTTGGATGACGTCCTTAAGCACCGTCTCGATCTGCATGATGTTATTTATCTCAGCATCACATACCAAAATCTTTACGTCCTCCAGGATGCACTCGTCCTTCTTATGGTTATTAATGAACAAAGGGGAGCTGTACCCGCGATCAACCTTGATGCCAGAAGTAATATCCGCATAGGTCTCCGCTGTCTGAGAACGCTCAACCGTAACAATGCCATCCAACCCAACCTCGTTATACGTGTCCGTGATAAGCTTGCCCAAAGACTTGTCGTTGTTGGCAGAGATAGTGGCCACGTCAAGAAGGCGCTTGCCAGTAACCTTGCGTGCACCCTTGCTGAGCTTCTTGATGACCCCATCAACCTTCTCTCGGATGAGGCGTATAACCTCGTTAGAGTTGACCGAGCCAGTCATATGATCTATCCCAGCACAGACCAAAGCCTCAGTGAGAACAATAGCCGTGGTGGTTCCATCACCAGCAATGGAAGCCGTTTTGTTTGCAGCCTCCTTTACCATACGTACAGCTATGTTCTCCACCGGGTCGTATAGATCGATACTCTTCGCCACAGTGACCCCGTCCTTAGTAACAGTTAAACCACCCAAGTGGTTTACGGATTCAATGATGACAGTCTTGCCTCGTGGGCCCAACGTGCTCTTAACTGCTTTAGAGATGGCAGTGATGCCGCTGATAAGTTTCTGCCTACCCTCCTCTCCGAAGTTTAGGTCTTTAGCAATATAACCTTGCTCTTGCATTAGAAATAAAATTAAAGTTTGTGGAACAAATGTATGACAAAAATTCTATACTAAAATAAATAACAAGGAAAAAGTTAACAGGGTATAGGCGATAACTATTAGATTCAATTTGGAGTTCTCCTCCAAAGATTGGTAACGGTAAATAAGCTTCTTCATTTAAAATTAATTGGGGCGCAAAGATACTATATAAATTCTAAAAACAAATGTTAGTGTGTTAAACTTTCTCTCCGCTAAACTACTATATATATTTACTACTCTTCTTTCTTTTTATTTTATTTATTTATTGACTTTGACTTTAACATTTTAACATTTTTAAGAGTAATAAACTAAGAGTCAAGAACTTAAGAGAAAAAAGATTAACATGAGATTAACATGAGAATGGCCTTAACTAACATTTAAAGGTAAAAAAAGGGAACCCGTTAAGATTCCCTCTGATTTATATAGGGGTGTAGTAGATTAAAAGTTGAACCCTTTAAAACTCTTTCTGGTCTCAGCCAACTCGATCCCCTCTGCTATTTGGTTTACTTTGTTGGCACTCTTGACCGCACTTTTAATGCGAGCCGCTCGAGCTATTCCTGTCTCCGATGGGTAACCATCATTAATTAATCTACCGTGTTCTACACGAAGTCCGTCTAAGTCTTTATATCTATTCATGTGGCAAAGATACAAAAAAATTTTAGATGTCTGGGGGCTGAGGGTTATTATAGGTCACACACGAGGTATGCGTCTGAGGAAAGTGATTTGATTTCGAAGGGGGGGGGTCGATTCTGAAAAAACTCTTGGGAATGTTTCAGGTTTTAGCTTGGCTCGGCTCGGCTCGGCTCGGCTATCGGCTCGGGTAGGTAGGTCTGTTCGTTCATCGTTACTGGAGCGCACCGATATGCTCTCCTTATACGTCTCTCCTCTCCTCCTTCCCCCATACTGGAGAGTAATAACCTTGTTGAGAGACAGAGAGACAAGGGTTAAAACCCCCACCACCACCACCATCAACAAATAATTCACATATTTCTTCAATTAATTTCCTCAGCGTATACTGTAGTTATAGAGCATTTGTACACATTTTATGCTATGTGATGTTATTATACGAGTACTATGCTATATCTTTGCTAAAAAAATACTAATTTAATACTCACACTATGGACTACACTTACAAGACAATAGGACAATGGCACAAGCATCTCGTTACTATAAGTAGAGAGCTATTCGGTAAGGACGCATCTAAACTTACACAACAAGAATTAAGTGAGGCATCTCAAATAATCAAAGACTTTAATAACTACTAATACACAATACCATGACACTACAACTTCTCTCCATCACGACTGATGCCGAAAGCATAATGTTTGTACAGTTCTTATCTGTTATTGCTATAGCAGTCTGTTTCCTCATTATAATGGAAAGCACTAAACCCACCGAAGATTAACCAACAAGCGGAGGTAGTGCGTACCTCGAAACGATTCGCTCCGTTTCTCCGCTCTAATTATTCACCAATCTAATTTAAGATGACGTTACAAGACAAAATTTACCACACGAACGAGATGGCTAATGCTATCCAACGCAGAGAGGACTTCTACACTCTTGAGACCGATAAGGTCAGACATATTGAGTTACCTACACCACAAGTGGCGGGAACGATGACACAACAACGCACGTATGCGATGGGCAAAGCTATGGACATCCTTAACACCCTATCACTATGAGCAAGGCACAAAACATAATGCGTAAGATATACGACACATACGCTACGTATGGAATCTACGCAGTCGAAGGTCAAAGGACTGACACCTACCACGACCATATGCTCTACTCATACGAACGTGCTAAGAGTCTATATGAAGAGGCTGAGGGATGTGTTGATGACGAGTATTCGATGGACGAACTTTTGGACGCTTTAAACGATGAACTTAAATACATCAATCACTTCAAGAAGATTCACATCCTCCTTGCGACCATCCCCTCACACGTATAACCAACAAGCAGAGTCAGTGCGTGACTCGGGGAGATTCGCCTCTCCTCTCTGCTCTAATTAATATTCACTAATCTAATATACTATGACAAAATCAGAATACAAAGACCTTTCAATCCAGCGTTCGTTCGACTTAGAGAGAGCCGTTGAGAAGATTGAGAAGCAAGAAGCAGACATCGAACACCTAAGAGAGACCATTATTCATTACTCACAAAGAGTAAATATGTATGAAAAAAAGGTAGGTAAGCTACGCAAAAACTTAGGAGAAGAGATGGACACTATGTCTAAAATTAAAAACCTATTAAAATGATTACATACGACTACTCAATCAAAATAGGCAATCGCTACGTATACAAGACCAAGACGTTCGATAGCGACCTACACTTTTCAAGATGGTACGACAAGGTGAGCGCATCAGGAGTAAAAATAATCGACACAATTAAGAAAGCATGACTAAGGAAGCAATTAAATACGCGATGAAGCGATTAAGAGATATCGAAAACGATAACGACCACGTAACTTTTCACGAGAAGATAGACCAATTAGGTATATACGTGGAGTTCAGATGTGGTAAAAACGTCAGCATATCAGACGATGAGATATACTACCAAGCGGAAGAATATTTAGATGACGAAAAAAGAGAATTAAGATGAAAGACAATAAACTAATAGCAGAATTTATGGGGGTGCATGATGAGATATCATTAGACTCCATTGCGGGTAACGTACACTCTTGGAGTGATTCGCCATTCTTCTACACAACGGAAGATAGTAAAGAGAAAGTGATAGAGAATATTTCTGAGTACTCAAAGTACCACACCTCATGGGATTGGTTGATGCCCGTAATTGAGAACATTGACCACTTACAATATGCTCCTGTGAAAGGCATTGAAGATGCATTATCTACAAGACATATAGGAGACACACACAAGGCAGTAGTAAAATTTATTAAAGAATATAACAAATGAAATACGCACGTAAATGCTCGATAACGGGCGAAGGAATGAACGAAGGTTGGCTACAAGGCGATGGCGAACAATACTTCAAGTACGAGAAGGATGTAATTGCTTGGCTACGAGAGGTTGAGTTCGGCACATACGATAGTCAAAGTGCTGGCTTAATGCTTGAAGAAGCGGTCGAACACGATGTCCTTTATTGGACTATGTGGGAGGACGAGAGCGAACACCAATACGAAGAAATTAACGGAAAACTAATTGAAATACAATAATAATGATGAGGGCAACACTTAAAGCGGAAAATCTAAAGAATAATCCTACGTGGACTTTAGCAGACCTTTTGAGCCCTCATTTATTAAATAGAAAACTAATTGAAATACAATGACACAAGAAGAACTACATGAGTGGGCGAGGGCTAACCTCTTACCACACGAAAACGCTGAAACTCAATTAAGATTTGAGAAGGGCGAGGAAAGTTATGACGAGGATTACATACGAGAAATGATTAACACTAAAAACCAATAACATTATGCAATTTGAAAACCATAAAGTAATTAGGATAGCCCTGAGTCTATTCCCTGACAAGAAACCTGAGAATCTAACGAGTTCTGAGAAACAAGAGGTTATTAATATATACATGGACTTATACTAAGAAAAAATGAATATAACAAACAAAATTATAGCCTACGAGATGGGCAAGTTAAACGATGTCGATAGCTTAGAGTTATTCTCTGAGTTAATCCGATCGGGAATGGCTTGGACATTACAAGGTCATTATGGAAGGACTGCTACGTCTTATATAAACGAAGGATATATAGACGGAGATGGTGAAATAATCCACGACATAGTAGGTGATGACCAACCACCTATGTGTGCTAATTGTGGAGAGTATGAAGTAGAGGTTGAAGGTCAGCCTTGCTCTAAAGAATGTCGCGATGAGTACATCGCAGACTGGCTAACTGAAAAATAAAATGAAAGAACAAATCAGAGGGTTAATTGAGTACGCCCAAAACCCTAAGTACTCAGAAGAGGGAGAGAACTATTTATCTGACGGACAGATGTTAGATATTATCCTCGAACAATTAGAAAAACTACTAAAATGAAATACAACAAGAGATACACAATAGAAGAGAATGGAATCACATACGACTGCGAGGTAAACGTGGACACAAACGTAAAGTATGGAAGTTTCGAGGTCTACGATGTAGACGATTCAGAAGCATACTACGAGGCAGGTGGATTATGGTTTGAGGGCAAGGTGCTAAGAGACTACGATGGGGTGTATGAACTACCTGATTGCGTAAAGGATACGCTCACACAATGGAACTTTAATTTAGAAGATATATAACCATGAATCAAGAAATTTATAACATAGTTTTAATACACACCGCGAGAACGTGGGAAAGGATGCGTTTGACACAAACATATCAGGAAATGCCGTTCGACAACATAGCATCAACGGATGAGATTGAGGAGATAGCATCAACGATATACGACAACGATATCATTCAGGGGTTTTTAACCGATGAAATTAAGGATGACTATTGGATAAACAACACTGCAGAGGGTATGTCTGACATATACATAGAGGCAGAAGCAGAGCGAATTATAAACGATGAAATTTTAACATAATGAAATACTACAAAGGAACCGAACTTCAGTGGAGTACTGAGGACGTAATGAATAATGCTGAGAATTTAGGCGTAGAATTAAATAAAGAAGAGGCTATAAATCTTCTTAACGCCACCTTCAAGGACAATGAACGCCTTATGGAACTAATAGCTGAGATGATAACCGATAGCATACTAACCTTTAACGCATTAAGAAATAATGAAAAATAAAATATACATAGACAACTCACGCTTCATGGAATTGGTGAGCGACTTAGCTACTCAGATTACTGAGATGAATTATGGCGCAGAAACATACGGACAATCAAGCGAGGTAGGTCAGGAGCATGTGATGATGTTTCAAGAAGAAGCGCAAGACTACTTCAACGAGAAGTACGATGAGTACGAGGGGCTGTTCAATAACTTCGAGGTGTACAGCAGTAACGAGGGTACTCCTAAGAAACAATCTGACGTAATCAAGGAATTATGGAGCGAACTACAAACCCTCAAGCGCATACTCATCGATGAATACCCATTGCAATGGCGTGACATACAAACCAAATTACCTCCGTGTGTCCAACAAGAGTAAATAAATGAACATATTACCCTTATGTGTCCACATTTGGTACAAAAAGTGAACACGACTGATAGATTTGTACCGCGCTCGTTTATCATGAATCAAGGTAAGGAACACCCCTAAAATAGGGTTGTTAGTAACCTCAAACAAATGCCAAAAATCCGAGAACTTGGTAAATGTTTGTTAAAAATAACAATGTTCTAAAACAGAAAGTGAATGAACTCACCTAATAGCATAACTAAAAGTGAAAATAAAACAAAATAGTATGCATAAAACTTGCGTATCCTACACTAAGTTTGTACCTTGCATTACTTAAATTTAATAAAATGAAGAAAGAAATATTTAACAACTATGCTACGGCAGTAGCGAAAGAATTTAACATCAGCGTACCAGAGATGTTCGAGGGTTCAAGGGCGAGGGAGTGTGTAGACGCAAGGTTTCTACTCTACTACCTATGCATGGAGAGACCTATCCACACCTCCTATATACAGAAATACCTGAAGTTTTATGGGTTGGATGTATGTAACTCTACTATAGTACACGGATACAAGAAGGCTAAACAGTTGGTGGAGTCTGATTCAGACTACAGAAATTTAGCTAAACAAATCTCTCGTGTATAGCTTAGAGGATCTATACCTTCAAGCCATTAAAGACCGAAGGTCTACCTATAGGAGGGACAGTATAAGTGAGTCTATCATATCGTATGGTATGAAGTTAAACAAATACAAAGACCTTATCCAAATCCTCAACACCACCAAATCTGCGGGGTACTATACCGAAGCTACCCCCGATGAGTTAGAGTATCTCTTCACTCACGGATGGCGCAAGGGTGTGCTTATGATAGCCATCTCCAACTACACTCGGAAGATGGACATAATAGAGTTCAAAATACAGAGTGAGATGAACACTCGGAAGAACGATAAATACATACGCGGTTTAAAGAAATCGCGCGATAAAATAATGCTTAAATATAGTAAACGTAAATCAGAATTAAAATCTATAACAGAATGAATAAGAATACTTTTAAACAACTATCCTCTATCGATGTCAAGGGCAAGGTAGAGAAGAAAGGGAAGCACGATTACATATCGTGGGCAACGGCATGGCACTTAGTCAAGACTGAATTTCCTGATGCACAACGTAAGGTATACGAGTGTAATGAGACTGGGTTAAACTTCTTCACGGATGGCAGAACGGCATACGTAAAGGTTGGTATTACGGTAGAAGATGTGGAGCATATCGACTACCTCCCCGTGATGGACTTCAGAAATAAATCTCTACCCATAGATAAGGTTACCTCTATGGACATCAACACCACCATCCAAAGATCCACCGCTAAAGCTATTGCGATGCACGGATTAGGTTTAAGCCTATGGATCGGGGAGGATTTAAATAAAGTTGTCTCGGAGCCTACTCTTACCCCTGAAAAAGATGTTAAAGCGAAGCCGTTAAATTTAGTTTTAGATATTGGTGATGAGAATTGGGTGAAAGTCCTTAAGTTTGTCACCGCCAATAAAGAACTTGGGTTACCTAAAATCGTCAAGACTTTAGAGACTAAGTATAGCATCAAGGCTATGGTAAAAAAGGAATTAAGTAAGCACGTATGATGAAAGAGATTCTTGCAAAGCTACAGATAGACGAGCATTATTACGGAGAGTTCGGTCAGCAATGGCTATCCAACTCCAATATATATACTCTACTAAACGAGCCACACCTCTTTGGTAAATCTAAAGAGATGACTAAGGCTATGCTTATAGGTAGGTACTTCCATACCGCTATGCTTGAGCCTGAGAAGTTAGCCTCTTCTGAGTTCATTTCTATAGATTCTGGCAGTCGCAATACTAAGATATACAAGGAGGCTATTGACGAACACGGCGTACCTCTTATGATGCTTACTAAAGAGAAGGAGGCTACGGACTGCGCCATCTCTAAGATGAAAAGCAACTTAGATTTCTATGACGCTATATACCAAGAAGGAAATAAGTTTGAGATCCCTGCGGTTACGGAGATTATGGGATTGAAATGGAAGGGAAAGGCAGACATTGTTACGCCCGATATCCTCATCGACCTCAAGACCACCTCAAATATACGTGACTTCAAATACTCGGCACGCAAGTACAACTACGATAGCCAAGCATATATATATCAGCAGTTATTTGACAAACCTTTGGTGTTCTATGTGGTAGATAAGTTGAGTCTGCAGTTAGGCGTCTTCTATCCTTCAGACAATTTCCTCGCCAACGGTAGGGATAAAATTGAGAGGGCTATGGACGTATACAAAACATACTTCGCTGAAGGTTCAACAATAAGTATCGATGATTACATTCATAAAGAAACTCTTTAAGAGAGAGAACAAACGTGTGGTGTGGTTGAAAGTTCCAACCGACCTTACCACACGAGCCGAAAGAGATCGACTCATGGAGGCTACAATAGACAAGTTGGAGCATATTATTTATAAATCATTTTAATCATGGCAGACGAAAAAATCTATGTCGGTAATGGTATCTCTAAGTTTGACGGAGATCAGGTAGAATTTAGCTTAGACTTAAGCAACCCAGCAATCAAAGAACACATGTTCGATTTCAACGGGAAGACTTATTTAAAGTTAATTGTAGGGGCTAAAAAGGATGGTGCTGATGAGTACGGAAAGACTCATTGGGTACGCATCAACACTTGGAAGCCTGACGAGAAGAAGGCTGCGCCTACCAAAGCGGTAGCAGAGCCAGACAGTGGCATGCCTTTCTAAAGTTAAGGCTAAGGAATAAGGGAGGGGACTTCGTGTCCCCTTTTTTTTCTCCTTTCCAATGTTATAATGGTAAAGTACTACCCCTCTTCTACTTCTTCTATAAAGAAACTCTCTCTCTCTCTTCTCTCTTCTTCTTATTCTTACTTCTATATTAACATTTTAACATTAAATAAGATAAAGAACTAATAATAAGAAAGTTAAGTAAAATTAAACTAACATTAAATCAACATAGAGTATGTCAAAAGTTACCATATTCAAGGATATTAAGGATACATCTCAACCTTTCTATAGAGATGCCGTAATAATCCTAAACAGAATTAAAGATGGATCAAGTAAAGACTTGGTTAAAAATATCCGACAAGAGAAAGATAAGTCGGCAAGGAATTTATTAAAGCAATCTCTTCCCGCTATATGTTTCAGCGGTATGTTTACCAAGAGGGCGGACGCTAATATATCTGAGCATAGTGGTTTAATATGTCTTGACTTTGATGGGTACAAGACCACTAAAGACATGCTTCAGGAGAAGGAAAGGCTGTCAAAGGACAAGTATGTATACTCTGTATTCATCTCTCCAAGTGGCAATGGTTTAAAGGCGGTGGTTAAAATCCCCACAGAGGTCGATGACCATAAGAAGTATTTTAAATCTTTAGAAATTCATTTCAATAGTTCAAACTTTGATAAGACTTCAAAGAATATATCGAGGGTGTGTTACGAATCTTATGACCCTCTCATTTACATCAATGATCTATCCAGTATCTGGGAAAAGATCGAGGAGGTGGAGTACCAGGAGATAATAAAACACAAAGACAGACCTACTATCCCTATCACTAACGAGAATAAAATCGTAGAGATTCTTCTCAAGTGGTGGGATAAAAAGTATGGTATGGTAGATGGTGAGCGAAACAACAACGTATATATTTTAGCTTCCGCCTTTAATGACTTCGGGGTGAATCAAAATTTAGCCGAGTATGTGATGGGTAATTATGCTACTGAAAGCTTCCCTTCGGATGAGATTATTAGAACCATATCATCTGCGTACTCTCATAAACAAAACTTCGGCACCAAGTATTACGAGGATGAGGATAAAGTAAACCATATAAAACAAAAGTTTCGTCAAGGCGTAAGCAAGAAAGAATTGAAAGAGCAGTTGGAGAAGGAGGATATTTTGGTTGACGATCTCGAGGGTGTCCTTCTTAGGATAGAGGATGAGAATGCTAAGCAAAAGTTCTGGACCAAATCAGAGAAGGGGGTCATAAGGATTATCCATATCGACTTCAAAAAATTCTTAGAGGAAAATGGGTTCTATAAGTTCAACCCTGAAGGGAGTAAGAACTACGTCTTTGTGAAGGTCACCAATAACCTTATCGATCACACCTCGGAGAAAGAGATAAAAGATTTTATCCTCTGCTATCTATTGGAAGAGGATGACACCAGTATATACAACCACTTCGCTGATAACACTCGATTCTTTAGGGAGGAGTTCCTTACACTACTCTCCTCTATAGACGTGTTCTTTATCGAAGACACTCTCGATACCTCTTATCTTTACTACAGAAATTGCGCTGTAAAAATTACTAAAAATAAGGTAAGCCCTATAGACTATATAGATTTAGGTGGATACGTATGGAAGGATCATGTTATAGATAGAAACTTTACCATATGCGACATCGTCACCTGTGATTTCCAAACTTTTGTAAGCAACGTGGCGGGAGGGGATAAGAAGAGGACCCGTTCTTTCTTTTCTACTATAGGATACCTACTTCATGGATACAAGAACCTCTCCTATTGTCCAGCTGTGATATTAAACGATGAGGTTATCTCTGAAAACGGAGACCCTGAAGGTGGAACAGGTAAGGGATTGTTAATGAAGGGCATCTCTGAGATGAAGAAGTTAGTCGTTGTTGACGGGAAGTCTTTTGATTTCTCTAAGTCTTTCGCCTATCAGTTGGTTTCTGCTGACACTCAGATACTATGCTTCGATGACGTTAAGAAGTTCTTTGATTTTGAGAGGTTATTCAGTGTGGTTACGGAGGGTTTAACTTTAGAGAAGAAGAACAAGGACGCCATTAAGATTCCTTTTAGCAAGTCTCCCAAGGTAGCTATCACTACTAACTATATAATTAAAGGAAGCGGGAACTCTTTCCTACGCAGGAAGTGGGAGTTAGAACTCTCTCAACACTACACTAAAGAGTTCACCCCCTTGGTGGAGTTTGGAAAACATTTCTTTGGGGAGTGGGATGATAACGAGTGGTGCCAGTTCGATAACTTTATGATCAGCTGTCTTCAGCTATACTTAGAGAAAGGTTTACTAAGGAGTGAGTTTAAAAACAAGGAGTATAAAACATTCTTACATGCTACTTCAACTGATTTTGTAGAGTGGTGTGATATTAAAGACGACTCCAACCAGCTGTTTGTTATGGATGAAAACATCCACGTAAATCAATTGTTCTATAACTTCATCGAAGAGTACCCCGACTACGGTCCTCGATCTAAGATGACTATCTCTCGTCAGCATTTCTTTAAAAACTTAGTGGCTTATAGTGTATATAAGTTTAAATGTAAACCCTTAAGCGGTAGAGATCAGGTAGGAAAATGGATACAGTTTGTAAACGCAAGCCATTACCTTGAACAAGGAAAACTATTATGATGAAGTTTAGAGACTACCAAACAGACATCATAGAGAAAGCCTCTAAGATTATCTCCCGCCATCGCTTTGTATACTTAGCCATGGAGGTGCGCACGGGTAAGACGCTCACGAGTTTAGGTATAGCGGAGAGGATAGGCATGACTACGGTTCTGTTCATCACCAAGAAGAAAGCCATCTCCAGTATAGAGCATGACTATGAGCTGCTAAACCCTGACTTTCGGCTCACCGTAATCAACTACGAGTCTTTACATAAAGTTAACCCACGGGGGTGGGACCTTATCGTGGCTGACGAGGCTCACGGTATGGGGGCGTTCCCTAAACCGAGTGGTAGAGCTAAGAGGTTTAAGGAATTTGTCTTCCACTCCAACCCTTATGTAATCTTCCTCAGCGGCACACCTACACCCGAGGCATACTCGCAGATGTACCACCAGGTGTACTCTATCCCGAACAACCCCTTCCGTAGGCACAAAAGTTTCTATAAGTTTGCCCATGAGTATGTGCATGTTACGAAGCTTAAGGTGGGTGGGATGTTTGTCAACGACTACTCTCGTGGGTCGGAGAAGATCCTCGAGGAGATGAAACCATACACGATACGCTTCACTCAAAAGGATGCCGGGTTCGTGGTTGATACCAAGGAACACATCCTGGAGGTTGATATGTCTGATGCTATTAAGGGTGTTATAAAGACACTTAAAAAAGATTTAGTGGTACAAGGCAAGGAGGAAGTTATCTTGGCTGATACCGCCGTCAAGCTCATGACTAAGGTGCACCAGCTATGCAGCGGCACCGTAAAGTTTGAGAGCGGTAACTCTAAGGTGTTAGACCTTACCAAGGCTAAGTTTATCAAGAAGAAATTCAAGGGCAAGAAGATAGGCATCTTCTATAAGTTCAAGGAAGAGCTCAATGCTTTGAAGGAAGTCTTCGGGGACGAGATATGTACAGAGCTTCCTGACTTCACGGACTCCGATAAGAGTATCGCTTTACAGATCGTGAGTGGGAGGGAGGGCATCTCTCTACGTCAGGCTGCCGCCTTGGTATACTACAACATAGACTTCTCTGCCACAAGCTATTGGCAGTCAAGAGATCGGATGACTACCAAGGACAGATTGAAGAACGATGTGTACTGGATCTTCAGCAGGGGCGGTATAGAGCACGAGATATACAAGGCTGTCATTAAAAAAAAGGACTACACTTTAAACCATTTCAAGAGAGATTTGTTAACTTTGTAACAATGACGGAGCAGCAGATACAATCTAAAAGAATCAAGCAGTTAGAGGCTGAGGGGTACTACGTCCTTAAGCTAATCAAGACCAATAAGAATGGGATACCAGACCTGGTAGCTATACCTCCCGACTGCGGGGTCCTCTTCTCAGAGATCAAAACCCTTAAGGGGAGGTTGTCCAAGTTACAAGAATATAGACTACAAGAATTAGAAGCACATGGAGTTAGCACAGAAGTATATAGAGGTTAAAGAGTTTGATATATCAGACGACTTTTTTGATCAGCTACACGAGAGTGGGATAGAGGTTGCTGTCTGCATCTCTCGAGCCATCTCCGAGAGCTATATCGAGATACCTGACGACTGCGTCCTCTCTCACACTATAGGGGGCATAGCTTCCCTTGAAGATGAGGATATCCCCTTCTCTATAAAGTTTATTAAAATAGATTCCAAGACCACACTACTTTCAAGCATACATTTAATTAGTATGGATGAGTATTTAGATTTCATTAACTTAAATTTATACATCAAAAATCATGATGAACACCCACAGAGTAATCCTCCTGAAGGAGATAGTGAACCAAGCGTTTAATTTAAACGTAGACAATAGGTCCCGAAAAACAGAATACGTAGTGGCACGAGCTATGTGCTATAAGATCCTTAAGGAACACAGCTCCATGACCTCATCCTTTATAGGCAGGCAGTTTAATAAAACCCACGCCACTATCTTACACGGGTTGGAGGAGTTTCCTTGGATGCTTAAAGCTGACCGAGAGATGGAAAAAGCATACCGAAAGATCTTAAATAAGTGGCTCACCAGATCTTCTGAGTTTACAGATGTCAACCCCGTGCTGTTGAAAAAAGATCTAATAAAGTTGCAGGAGCAGAATAATCTCCTTAATTTAGCCTTAATAGAAGTTCAAGAACAGGTAGCCCTTTTAGGTAAGGACAACAAAAGGTGTCTATCCCTTGTAAAAAAGATAGAGAATACGGTTCCTGAAACGAGACTTAAGTTGATAGAGAAAAAAATATACGATATTATAAATGGGTTTATCTGATTGCAAATACACTATCGAGGACATCGATAAGATCTCAGGGTACTCTACTTGGAGCCTTAAGAAGAAGATAGACACCCTGCTTCGTGTGGACTGTATTATGTATACCAACTTGGGCATAGACTCTACTAAGGCAGAGAGGATGGAAACAAAACGCAAGTCTCTTTCTATATATAGAGCCATAAAAAAGCTGGACGAAGCTACTGGCCGCGCTCTTTTAATCGCAGTAGACAAACCATAATGCCTATCTCTCCAGACGATACAGTTGGTATACAACACATCAACTATGTGTCTAACCTCATCCATGACTACGCCGATACTCTATACGAGGGGCTGATGGATATGGAATATGATGACGTAAGGGAGGAGGGCCAAGACCTTATAAAAGTTTTAGCCGACCTGTTAGTCTCTCTATCTGAGGAAACCTAACGGTCTCATAGCTCAACTGGATAGAGCGTCGCCCTTCTAAGGCGAAGGTTCGGGGTTCGAATCCCTGTGGGATCACAATTAAACATAATCCATGGCCTATAAAAATAAAGAAGATCAAGTAGCGTGCGCTAAGAGATACTATGAGGCCAATAGGGAGAGGATGAAAGCTAAGGCTAAGGCGAGGAATATTAAGCAGAGGGGAAGGAACAGGGCGTATATAAAAGACATAAAAGAAAACTCCTCCTGTATAGACTGTGGAGAGTCTGACAACAGGGTGTTAGACTTCGACCATGTTGTCGGGGAGAAGATAGGGGACGTATCTAATATGGTCAACCAGTGTTACTGTATAGAGTCTCTCCAAAGAGAGGTAGACAAGTGCGAGGTACGTTGCTCTAACTGTCACAGAAAAGTTACTCACGAAAGAAGAAAACAAAATGCAAAGACCAATAGCTAAAGAACTACATACGTTTGCTCAGGAAATCGCAAGGCGATACTCATGTACAGATCGGGAGGGTAATGTGAACAAGGAAGCCTTCAGTGTCCAGGACGTTATCCCTATGTCCGACCATACGGCTGTCATAAACTTTGTTAAGAGCAACGGGAAGATAGGCGTAGCCTTCTGCTACTATATCAACCGAGGAGCTTCTAAGGGATGGAAGTATTTCTTCCCCACCGACTCTCATGTCAGTGGGTTCCAAGCATTCTTTATATACAAGACCGAAGCGGAGCGTAAGAACTACGACAAGAACTTCTAATCACGATTGTTACGTGCGTCTCGTTCTTTTTTCTTTTTAACTTCCTCCTGTTTCTTCTTGTCTACTGTACTATCCCTTTGTGCATCACTTTCTTCTCGGGAAAGCACCACCTCTTCTTCCGATCCATCAGCTCCTTCAATAACATAATCGCTGTAGTTAAGTAACCTTAGCACCACCTCTTTTGAGTCGCTCGCTTTGCTGGCTTTCTCGATGTTTTTATACATACGGTTTATGTTCGCGAAAGGAATCTTTCCTAACGTAACCACCTCCCCTATACGTGCCATCATCTTCTCGAAAGCCTCTTGTTTTTTCTCAGGGTTGTCCGTTTTCTGCCACTTCACATAGTTCTTGTTTATATCGGCAAAGACTTCAAAGATAGGTATGCTCCCCACTTTATCTGCCCAAGGCTTACCCTGAACAGCATCCGCCGTTCCCTTTATAATATCCCCCACGGCAAACAAAGCGTTGAAGTTTCCTAACACACCCGCCCTTATCATATCTTCTGTATCCTCGTCATCCCATCCTGTCATAAGTCCCGGTAAACCAGATGCAATATATTGGAATAACATAGGCATCATGAAGTGATACATAAGAACTTTATTCCCGCCATCCATAATTTGTTTAAAGTTTTTATCTCTAAACCCTCTACGTAGGTTGCGCATCCCCGCGAACTCTTTTCTTAAGTACTGTTTCTGAGAAGTCTTGAAGAGGTTTAAAGCTCGAGCGAAAGCCCCAGAAGACTGGTAGAAATCTTTGTCCGTAAGGTCCATAGACTGCTGAGTAGATTTAGTATCTAACTCAAACTTTACTATAGCGTGGTCTATAGCTTCCTGCTCCGTAGCGTTAGGGTTCGCCTTCATAAATTCCGCTTTATAGAAAGAGTAGTTAGGCATACCACCTAAGTATATAGCTGTTATATCACCCGCTTTTATAAAGCCCATCATCATATTTACAAAGTAGCTGGACGCAGACTTAGGTACAAACTCTACGTCTTGGTTAGCACTATATGACTCTGTTACTTTTCGTATATCAGAACTCAATCTATCCTGCATATACACAGAATTTTTCCGTATCTCGTTTGCTACTTTTATAAACTCTGCTTTGTTTTTTACAGCGTGGAAGGCGTAATTTCCCCACCCTATATCTGTAGCGTAGGTAGGTATAGAGGTGAGCTGCTTAATAGCAATATTAGGAGAGAATCCTAACCTTGTAGTAGCAAACATGTTGTTCATAGCGTTAACAAAATCTTGCCCTCTCTCTGTATTAACCCCTCTTGCCGCTATATTTTTTATGTGATGATCTATTAACCTCATCGTCGCTTCCCCCGCTACATTTATAATAGCTTTACGCATCATAGGGTTTCCAAAGAGTTTATTTATATCTCTAACTGTAGGACCCATAGCTGCAAACCACTCCATATCTGTGGTGTATGTTACGAGAGCGCCCATCATATCCCTTGGCTCTATAGGTCGGGAGTTCTTTATCCTCATCTTAGTAGAAGCCCCTCCCACTTGATTATTAAAAGCCTCTTTACTGGCAAGCATATCTAAAGGCTGAGTCTCTCTCCCCTCTCTCTTCAACATACCTGCGTAGAATTTATTCCATGGCATATTGGTTCTGTATATCTTCTTATACGCCTCATTTATATGGTCGTACATAGACGGATAAGCTTCTTCTACTTGCCACTTCGCTAACTCTATTATCTTCCCGTCTTCCCCTCCTATACTTTCCACTAACTCTGACATTATACGTGCGTGGTCGGGACCGAAGTTTACATTCTCTTCGTTAGCAAACGAAGGTAGGTTCGCGGGGTCTTGATACTGCTGCCACAAATATCCTATCTCGTTAGGGCTTAAGGAAACCATCTCCTCCCTCTTAACTTTCTCCAGCGCCTTTTTATTCCCAAAGGTTTTATTTGCATCGTACTTCTCCTGCGCTTTCTTTACCGCCGCTGGATCTACATATACCCCCGTCTGTGTTCTCACGGAGTTCCCTCTGCTTATTTTCTTCCAATTTTTTCCGTATACCTCCTTTACTTTAGACTGTATAAACGTTGAAGCTTCCATCATGCGTGCCTTATACACTCTCTCTGCGGCGCTGAGCTTCTCATACACCAGCTTACGTGCGTTCCCGCCAAATATCGCTCCGGGAGCCTCAGCTATTATATGCATCAACCCCTCTATACTTTCGCTGGACTTTAAGAAAGACTTAATCTTTCTGTTGAACTTCCTTAAGTATTTAACGAGACCCTTCTCTGCGTCTCTGGCTTTCTGTGCTCTTGCCTGTTTCCTCGCTGCCTTTTTAGATTCATCTTTAATCTCAGGGTTACTAAGGTCTATCGTCTCTCCAGTGACATCTTTATACACCTTAACGAATTGATCCTGGTATCTTTCATGATCGGCTCTTAGCTGCTCTTTAAACGTCTCCTTCCCCTCCCCTACTATCTGCAGTAAGATATCTTCCGCAGTATTTAAAGACTCCACCTTATCTATACTGGTATCGTCCATAAGTTTAGAGTTGTTTAGAGACATGATAACCATAAGGTCTGCCATCCTATTCAAATCTTGTTCTGTCTGGTCGGGTTTCTCATTTAATTTTGTAAACTCTTCGTTGAGAGTTAGGTTTGCCGCGACTATATCCTCCGCCGTCATCGCCTCGTCGGTTACCGCATCTTTAATACGCTCTAACCTCTCGCGCGTTTCTACATCTATCTTCACCCCCTTCAACCGTCCCGACTGTACCACCTCATACTTCCCGTTGAGTATAGATTCTATCTTAGAGTCTAAAGCTTTTACCTGACGCTTGGTCACTATGTCTACCACCTCATCCATGAGGTTGGCTATGTTTTTCTTATCCGCTTTCGTTACCTTCCCTAAGAGATTCATTAACTCAGACTTAGAATAGGTCGACCCTTTAATCGTAGGTAAAGCCTGGCGTATAAAGTTTCTTAGGTCCCGCTTCACTGCTTGCAAATCCATCCCGCCTCTCCTTCTCTCCACCATCTTCTGCCTCATCTCTCTTATTCGGGTGTTCATCCCCTTGGTAGGGTTTACCCCCAGAGCTTTTTGCATCTCTATAATCATCTGCGTCTGCTGGTCTGTCTCCTGTTTTCTCTTCCCCCCTTCGGCTATATATGCAGGCTGCTTCTCCAAGAACTCTATCGTCTGGTCCATCACCTCTCTCTCTGAGAGTTTATTCTCTTCTTTCCTTTTGTTGTTCTTGGCATTCAACTTCTCCATAAACTTCTCTACCCGAGCAAAGAGTTTCGCTCCCACCTTCGCGCCACCTTCTATATTCCCAAAGCTAACTGGCATCTGACGGAACATATCTACATCGATAGCCATCATCCTATTCACCTCCTTCACCTTTTCTTTCTTTATCCTTACGAGGTAGTCTTTAATCATCGCGTCGGAGAAGTTATTCTCCCTTCCGAACTTAATGATATCCTCAGTAGTATTCGTTGGGTTGAAGACCTGTGTCTTTATGTCTCCCTCTATAGCCTGTGTCTTTATAGGAGCAGGCTCCATGTAAATAGACTCCCCTGCGTTCTCAGGTCGTTGCGCTTTGGTTTCCGCAAGAGATAATTCCTTACCATTAGAAGAAAACGCTCGCATACCCAACTTGTAGTTTAACGCTACAGCCGCATCATTAGAGGCCATGCCTGTAATCATGCCCTTAGTATAACTTATAGCCGTGTTCAAAAGCTCAGAAGCTTTTCCTTGCCTACGGCTATCTTCATCGACACTCAGCCTAAGGATGCTATATTTTTTAGCGCCTTTAATTTTACCTATCTCAAGGACACCCCCCTCAACAGTAAAGTCTTTCATACTACCCTTCTCGAAAGACGGGTTAGTACTGTCTGTGTCTGTTATTGAAACCTTCTGCTGACGAGAGGCAGGCTTCTTCTTAGAGGAATCTTCTGTGAGAACGTCGAAGTTATATCCCACGCTGTACTTTACTTTCCCTCCCTTAGTTTGTATCTCGCTATAGTAGTCCTCTAATTTATTGTTCACCTCTACCTCTCCCGTGATAGGATTCCTTTTCCCCTTGTCTTTACCTGTGGTATATAGCATCCCCTTGCTGTGGGCTACGGACTCTTGTCCATACTTCTTCCCTATCTCTATCGCATCTGCCTCGCTTATATCAGGCACGAAGAAAGACTTCTCTGGCCTGCCGTACTTACCGCCTATCTTCACCGCATCATAACCCCTTGCCTCAAGCTCTGCCTCTAACTCTTTATTCCTTACAGCATTCTCCTTCGCGGACATCGTCTTGTTCGCAGGATTCTCCGCCGTCATATGCGCAAAACTTCCCTCACCTTGAAGGGCAGCCTCTATCCTTGCTACAAACTCTCTTTTAGTTTGCTTGATCGGAGGTATAGCCTGTGTCTTTATACCTTCAGTCTGCCCTTGGAATGTGCCATTCACTACATTTGCCTGCCCTACTGAGTATGGTTTTCCTGACTTAGGCACTAAAACTTTTCCTCCAGCCTCTCTATTTTTAGGGAGGTGTAGGATAGGTTTGCTACCATCCTTTAACTTTACATGCCATGGGTAACTCTTGTGATCTCCCTTTACAACCTCTACCTCTCCGTCTACTTCTATAACAGCGTATACATCTCCAACACTCAATCCTTTGGTAAGCTTTTCTGCCGCGACTCCCGCCACTAAATCTACTAAGCTCTGCGACTTAGGAGTATTCCCTACACCTACACTTTTGTTTGGATCGCCACCTAAGAACTGAACCACTTTAGGGCGCAACTCTTTTGATAAAGAGTTAGCTATCTCTCCCACTATAGACTCTACTATATTGCCTCTCTTTTTAAAAGTCGTCGTCGAAGGGTCTGAGAAATATTCATTTACATCTGCCTTTAATTTCTTAGAGCTCCCACGTAAATTAATCTCTCCACCGAACTTCTTTACCGCCGAAGAAACCGCGGCTCTAAAATTGGACGGAGAAACCAATCCCTCGTCCAACATAGAATCTAATATAGCTAAGGTAGAGTTTACTCCTGAAGCGCTACTTACTAATTTCTTATCCGTGCCTTTTGTTAAAGTGAGGTATCCTTTCCCTCCATTTTCTTTTAAGCCTCGGTTAATTCCCCTTGCTATACTCTCTGCGGGTCCTTTCTTTGCTGACATCCATACATCACCATGTTTAGTTACAGCAAACACCCCTCCCCCTCCTTCAAAGATAGGTTTACCGTTTAAACTTATCTCTCCCACGAGCATGTCGTCTGGAGAAGTGATAACGGTATCCTTCCCTTTCAAGAAAGAAACATCATCAGGCTCTGTAATGAGCCCCTCTTTAATCATCTGAGCGACCTTCTCCTGTTGAGTGTATGACACTTCAAAAGCTCCTATAGCCTGTGTCTTTAAAGCGCTGGATGGTTTACTTACTTTCTGACCTCCCTCTACCTCTGTAACAGCCTGTGTCTTTACACCATCCGACTCCACCAGCTTGATAAGCATTCCTCCAGGCCCAGAATTTAGATTCGACAAAGCTGGCGAAGGGGCGAACGATTCCTTTCCTGTCCCAGGCTTCTTACCATAGTCCCAAGAATTAGGATCTCTTTTTTGCAACGCATTTATTGCTGACGCGATATTTTGCGGAACAATCCCACCCATACCTGTATCAACGGTGTGACCATCATTAAGCTTATTTATAAACTTAGAAAACGCTGCGTTATTATCGACGCTTTTATATTCCCCTCCTAAATAATCTGCTTTAAGGACTGTAAAACCCACCCCCCATTTTGTCCCTGGGAGATCTTGAACCATGACTTCCACAAATTTCTTCTCCCCCATATCCTCTCTTAAAACCTCGTGGCTTGGAGTAATTTCAAAAGTAAGTTTCTTTCCAACCAGATCATTAATAGTACTCCTTTGTAAACTTGCTGATGTTCTTGCTGACACTTCAGCATCACGCGCCCCTGACTTATCATTGCTATCATATTGAACGACATTCTTTGGGTCTATTGCTGTGTCTGACACAACAGGCTTGGACTCCACCTGCGGTGCTGGCGCAGACTCTCTTGCAGGTGCAGGCTTCCTTGCAGGTGCAGGCTTTCTTACAGGTGCAGGTTTGTCTATAATTTCTCTCCCTACACCCCCATCGAATGGCTCAATAACCCCGTCATCTTCCAGTTGATCAAGTACTTGCCCCCCTTCTTTATAATTTAACCCAAACTTTTTCCGTATCTGTGATAAAGTTATTCTCTTTTCTTTAAGCTTTGAAACAAAGTCTTTTACTTTTTGAATGACAGCTTTAACTTTTGGCTCCAGAACTTGTCGCTCTGTAAACTTAGCTTCAACTTCAGCTTGAGCCCGCTCCTCTGTACCAAGCATAGCCACATCCGTCTCTGTAATCTCCTGACCTTCAGTTACTTTCTCAGCTATAGTGTTTAGTAAATCTACTACGTCCCTATCTGACTGGGCCAACACCTCTTGCGGAGAGAACCCAAAGACCTGAGCTATCTTAGCTAACCATTGCTTAATAGCAGTTTGCTGAGGCACCTCTAATTTAGAATACGTTTCCGATAAGAACCCTACAAACTCCGCTAAAAACTCCTCGTCTTGGACGATGGATTTTTCTCCATCAAATATCTGTGCGTACTTCTCTAACTGCAAAACCTGCTCAGCCGTTAGGTTGGTGCTTTTGTTTATCCCTGCCCTTAAAGATTTAATCAAAGCTTTGGTAGCAACCTGGATGTTTACCTCGCTCCCAAACCTATCCTTTAAAATAGCATGGAATACTTCGTGACCTATAGTCCTGCCCGTAGCCTTGGGCATGTTTATATGTATGGTATTTGTGTTAGGATTGAAAGCCCCGCGAGAGTTTGTGCTCACGTTATCTTTATACGAAGCTTCGCTCCTGTGCATCACTATCTTTAGCTTCGGAAACAACCTCTTCACAGCCTTCAAAGCTTTGTCCACTCTTTCCATCAACATCTCTTCATGTTGCTGGGGTGTTTCATTAGGGTTCTCTCTCCTGAAATTTTCAGATCCATAATGCGAATCTGTTTCCGTCTGGTCTACTACCGTAAGGTTTTCGTTTACCTCTACTCCAGGTTGCGGGGGCGCCATAACAGGGTCCCCTGCTTCATCAATATCTGACACCACTTCTACGGAAGTTTCTTCCGTATCCTCCGTTAAATTACGACCACGAGTTCCGTCCCCTAAGTTTACAGGGCTATCGGTTAGCCCAGATAAAAGGTCCTCAAGGTCTGCGGCCCCTTGCTCTATTTCCTCCTGCGTCGCTTCGGTAGCCCCTTCGGTTTCGCCTTCACCTTCAACGGTAATTCCCCCTTCGGAGTCTCCATCTCCCACAGGCTGGCCATCTGGGGTTTGTTCTTGTACATCCACTTCCGCTGCGCTTGACTCTTGAATGGCATCTTGTTTCTGTTTTAGTAGTTCTTGTCTTACTGATTCTATCTCTTCTGCTGTTGTAATATCTCCCGATCTTCCATCCTCCTCAGCACGCCTTCCTATCTCATTAAAAACCTCCGCCTCCGTCACCTCTACAACCGCCTCTACTGCAGGCTCTTGTCTCCTGCTATATATCTCATCGAGCTGAGATTCTATCTCTTTCTTTCTATTCTTTTTCGCTCGAGTTAAACCGCCACTTACCTTATCTAACTCTGTCTCTAACTCAATAGCCGCTTCCGCATCTTCCACGGAGAGGTTATCTAAATCCTCCCCAAGCTGTTCTATCTTGGCTTTCTTCTGTCTAAGCTTATCCTTCCTCCCCTCTGCCATGCCCTTCAACACTTCATCCCCTTTTATCTTTAACTTCATCCCAGCAAACGTAGCATCATCGGTCTCCTCGATAATCTTTACCATCTGCTCAAAAGTTACAGGAGCCTCATCGGGCCCCATAGTATACTTACCTCTTCCCGCCACATTACGTAGCATAGTAATGGCTGACCCAGGTCCACCACCTACCATCTCAAATCCTATCTCTGCCGCATCCATCTCTTGCCCTACAATCCCTCTTGCCGTGGCCTCTCCTACACCACCGCCCAAGCCCTCTACCACTGTAGACGCACCTAAAGCTTTAAGGTTAGCTCTCCTCGCTGTCTTCCCCGCTTTAATAGCAGCCCCCCCTACTTCTTTAAAAACCTTACTTGCAATACCCCCCGTAAAAGCATCTATAATTCCTATCGTTGCACCTCGTCCTGCCGACCTGGTGCGTATATTAAACATAGCATCTTCATCCTGCAATATCTTACCTACGTTTTTTTCATTAAACTCTAACCCCCTTTCAGAAAGTTCTTCTTGAAGAAACTCCGAGAAAGAAAGACCTGCCTCTAACGTAGCTCCCGCACCACCTAAAGCTCCCGCTATAGCACCACCTGCTGTGGTAAATACACCCAGTGGTCCAGCACTAAAACCCGTCGACCCTATCGCCGCTCCACCTGCCGCTCCTGTTCCAGCTCCCGCCGCTACCGCAGGGTTTACCATCTGAGCTACACTCGTTACAGCTATCTCTGTAATCGAAGTAGGCGCTGCCATAATTCCTTTTATAAAACCCCATGCTCCTCCCCCCGCTGCACTGTAAGCTTTATTAAAAGCCTTCATTTCATCTGAAGGACCCGTTGCATTTAACTGCTCATTTACTCTTATAAAATCTGCTATATCTTGTTTAGAAGCCGACGCCCCTTTAAGGGATAATTCTAAAGCTTCGTCTACAGTATTACCTGTTTCAAACCCTTTTGCTCCTGCCCTCCATAGGTCTCCGAAAAAATCTGTTACTTCATTTTTACCTACCACCCTCTCCAGCATGGTGTCTTTTTCCCCTGTCATTATAGGAGGCAAGCCCTCATCACGGCGCCTTCTATTTTCCGCAGCCATATCCCTGTCGGATTTATCTATCGCGCTTTGCTGCCCCCTACGTCTACGCCCTGCTTCGAACTGTGTTACATCTCCTCCACCGAACTCATCTGGCACCTGACCTATTATGGTCTCCAGGTCACCCTCTAACGCAGCATCAACTTCTTCCTGAGAAATATCCGAAGATCCAGGATCTTGGACCATTGGAGTATCGGATTCCAACTGCTGATCTGGAGAAGTAAGTTGAGAATCGTCTTTTTTTTTTACCTTCTCAGCCCATAAATTAAAAGGCTCACGCTCTTCAAAGGTATTATCTACAGAAGAAATCCACCCATAAAGTTCTTCCTGATACTGCTGATCTTTTGCGATCTTTTTCTTCCACTCTTCATAAGGCTCTCGCTCTTCAAAGGTTGGGTCAGTGCTACTAATCCACGCATATAGATCTACTAAATAATCCTCCATATTATGATACTTTTATAAAGTCTACATCTAATTTATTATAGTCTACCCACAACTCCTCTCCTACCTGTACGGTTGCATGAGGAACTTCCTGAGCCATTACACCTTGGTATATACCCTCTAAATGTTTAGAAGGATCTTTATACATAAAGGTATATATGTTGTGCCCATTAGGCGATGTGCCTACTAAGTTTATATTATTCTTTATACGTATGTCTGATGGAGCTGGCGTTCCACCTCCCCCGCTTGACGACCCACCTGTTCTACCTGCTCTCTTGTCCTGAAGCCTCTTACGTTCCACCTCAATAAGATCTTCTATCTTCTGAATGTGGTTAATTGTTTTATCATCACCTTGCCATGCATTTTTAATCTGCGTAGTGCTTTCTCCTATCTGAACATCAAGGTTTCCGTTACTATTAACGGTTACCTTAATACCCGCACTACCTCCGATATCATCGAACATCTGTGAAGGAAGAGCGGCATTAACAACCTCTTCATATGTCTGCTTCACTTGCGGTGAGTTATCTACCCACGATCCTAATGTTCCACCCAAGTTGCTTTGAACGTAGTCAATAGGTGTCTTACCTCCGAGAGCATCGGATGCGCTCATTATATCAACCACTCCGTACTCATCGAGCTGACCCTGTCCTGAAGCTTCTCCAGTACCGTAAGCGTCTGGGAAGTTGTCAAGTAGAGTTGGGTCTTCACGCATTAGCGTCTCCCACTTCATTGCGCCTCCTGGCGTTGCTGCACCCCATAATTCTCTCATAGCGTCTACAGTACTCAACCCTTCTACATCTACCGTCATAGGTTCACCATCTTCTCGCGTAAGCTCGAATGATGTGATAACCCCGTCAGCATCGAGATTTCTCTTAACTTGCTGGTAAGGCATCTCTCCTTCCGCAAGACCCTTATTAAACTCGTTAACCAAGTTCTGAGCTCCCGAGTTAGCAGTAGTACCTTCTGCGGTAATAAAGTCTCTAAGAGAGTTAAAGTATCCTCTACCTTCATCGAGGTTGATTTCTTGCCCTACCTCAAGAGATGATTGCTTCTGCTCCGCAAACCCTTTCGTAAACCCTGCTTTAATAGATATCTGTGATTCTAAAGCGAGCTCTGCTGCCTTCCTTATTTCCTCTTCTTGTGTTGGGTTAAATTTAAAAGACATCGTCCCAGAGCGATCAGGGTTTGCCGTAGCTAATACTTTAGTAGGGTCATAATCTGGATGGTTAGGATCTATCAAATTCGGGTCTTCCGTAAAGTTATCTTTTGTATAACCCATTCTATCTTGCAATATATTAAGCTTTTGAGTGTCCTGACCCGCAATTACATTAACCATGCCCGCCATCATCTCTTTACTATTAGGCATATCCCTCCAATCCTCCATGGTTAGAACTCCTTGTTGAGCTAACACCGAAGCGCTTACTACCTCCCCCAACTTCTCCACCTCTCCAAGTGCAGCATCAGAAGTTTTAATAAAATTAATTCTCTGATTTACGCGGGGGTTTATAACGCCTAAACTTAACTGACTTGCCGGATCGTTTGGATCGACATCTGATCGTATGTCTATAAAATGCAACTCCCCTGTTGCGGCATTTCCTCCCAGCTCGTAATTACCTAAATTCCCAAGGCCCGCTAAAGTGCCAGTGATATATTGCTCTCCAATATTTGCCTCTCCATCTGGGTTCCCTGGCTGTAATCTCTGTTGAGATATATCAAAGTCTTTAGAAAATTTATCAAGGTTACCTTTAAAGGAAGCAAACCCATCCTTAACCCTTTGCTGATAGCGTTTGTTTTCACTGGGGGTAGTTAAACCTCTACGCACAAGATCCATCTGTACCGACAAAGCATTCTTTGCCCACTCGCTACCTTCTAACACAGTCTCATTAAGTCCTTTATGATTGTACTGATCGAACTCTCCAGCGCGATTCATGGACTCAACATTCGCCTTCTCTATCTCCGCCTTCTGAGTTTCCCTTTCGTCACGGACATTATTGATCGTGGTGGTAAGTTCCTGACTTACGGTTCCCCAATCTACTTGTGTTTTTGAGAGGTCTCTCTCTTCTCTATATACGTACTTGTCGGTATCTAATACCTTACTCGATATGCTAAAATCTTTTGCCATTATTGATTGAATATACTATAATCAAAGTACCCTGTCTGCGAGGTGTCATAAGGAGCTAAGAAGTCCGTTCTTCTACCTTGCCTGTAATTTTTCCCTGAAATATCCTGCGAAGAAACTAACTCAAGCAACTCTAATCTTTGAGCTTCCGTCATGTTTTTTGGGTCATATCCCATTTGAGAAACAAAATCATCATTTCCCATCATAGCTTGAGCCCTCTTGTCGTTCATGCTCCTACCATATAGTGGAGCTAAGTCTCCTACTCCCTGAGCGACTTGGCCTATACCTTGGAAGCCAGACTCTATACTCATGCGCCTTGCTTCTGCTGCTTCACGAGCCTTCTGGTCTTGCATCTTAGCTTCCCCCACATCCATAGAAATAAGCTGCTGCTTCTGCTGCTCTCTTGCGTCAGCCTTCATCTTGTTCATATTGAACATCTCATCACCCATAGCTATTGACGTAGCCCGCGCCTCTTTATTTTGTTGAGCTCCGACCCTACCTACACCCGCAGCTAAAGCTCTGGAGTCGCCCTCTTGTAGGGCTTCTACAGCCTGTCTATCTGCCGCTAAGTTAGCTTCAAACTCCGCTTCGAAAGCCTCTAAGGGTAAGCTTAGCTCTCCGTACTCATTCTGCTCCGCTCTTTTTCGAGCGTTCATCATCATACGCTTCGCCTCGGTGTCAGCGTTTTGTTGCGCCGTTTTCGCCTTCGAAGCCGCGTTAAAACCCTGTATAGATGTAGCTATACCAGATCCTATTCCTATTACTGCTGCTGTAGTTGCTGCCATATCAAATCTTTTTTATCATCTCTGTAGTATACGAAGAAGCTTCTGTAAAACCTAACTTAGTGTAGGCATTTATTAGAGGTTTATTTTTTATAAGTGCGTATACAAATTTATTTCCTGATTCACCCGCCAACTCTACTATAGTATTGATTAACAGTTCGATAGCTATAACTCTACCTTGTTTGTTTTTATATTCAAAGTTAGAAATTATCCAATCGCACCACACCACCTTAGAGTTAGTCCTATACATAAAGCCAGCACACACGGGGACTCCGTCGTCATAGACCATAAAACCTCCCGTGCCATCTTCTGGTAAAAATTCTTTCGATGGGGGATCCCATCTCCAGTCCCTCCACCATTGACACAGGATGTTTTCGTAGTCTCCCTCTTGTAATGGTTCTATAGTAAATTTCATTTACACAAAGATAGTGAAAGTTATGGATAACTTTTCATGACACTGCTTCCAACCGCAAATAATTCTACAGCTGCCGTGTTTGTGTTTTCTAATTTGAACTGCATAAAGTATCCTCTCGCTCCGTGTGATTCTGCTACCACATCCTTAAAGTAAAAGATAAAGTCTCCCGCGGCAGGAGAAACACCTGTCGTTCCTGTGCCAGGCTCGGGGATCGTAGGGTCTATAGATATTGTATTTGCACTAAATGTACCCCCTATGCTATCCACCTCGGTAACTTGACCCACATATATAGGGGCTCCAGTAGCTACAGGCGGTGTGCCTGTGGTAGGGGTAGAGTAGATATAGTCTCCCACACTAATAATAGAACCTACAGGAACGGTAAAAATAATTATCGTTACAGCCGGGGTACCATATACCTGGTCGGCGTTACCTATACCGTTTACATTTCTATCTCGGTAATCTCTGGTTCCTTCCGTCTCTCTTAAGAACGTAAACCACTCCCCTTCTTTTTCTACAAACCAAGTACTTAGCATCGAGCCAGTCCCGAGGTCAGTAACCAAACTTTGACACTCCCACCTATCGCTACTCTCATAAGACATAGTCTTAAATAGCTTGATAGTTTTAGGCTCTATGTTTAACACAGCTGTCAGGGTAGAGTTATACTGAACCCCGTAGTAGTTGTTCCTGGTTTCATTTACGTTATGGCGATATAAACACCCTCCACTTACTGTCCCATCTGAATTTATCGTAAGCCCAAAGGTGTAGAAAAATCCATTCATCCCAACCATATAGTCAGGGAAAAAAGAATAAAAAGACGGCCATCCTTTAACGTCTTCAGCGTATGATAATGTAGCTATTTTTTCTGCCATAGTATTTTATATTAACAAGTTCCTACAGTACATGGAGCGCTGATATTAGTAATTACTCCGTTAGCGTCAACGGTAACACACTTCGTGTCACCATCACCATCCTCAACAGGGTATACCCCTGCAGGCATAGCGTTTACCCCCGCATAATCTGTAAACACCCAATCATTAATCCCCAACATAGTATTTGTCCCATCGCCACATCCACTTGCAACAGAGCATGTGTAAAGCGTTTTTCCTAAAATAGCAGTGCAGCTTCCTCCAGACGCAAAGTCACATGGAAAAGGGTTGAGAGATTTAGGGCAAAATACTGTCACCTGCCATGAAGTTGATGACGATGGAGCATAAACCAAGCACTCTACAATATTAACTGATGGGTCTGTTTTAGGAACCACGGCATATGCGCAGCCCAGGGATGAATCATAACCCGCAGTTGTTAAAGAAACATCACTGGAGGGAACTTGAGGAATAGCTTCAGGCCCAGCCGCCACAAAAGCTCCAGCGCTGGTGTTGTATACATAGCTGTTTCCAGAAGGGTAAGGCCCTCCTGGAGATCCATTTACCAAAGGTGGGCTGGCCAAAGCTCCGGAAGATATTCGCCCCATATATCCCTCCTTATATCCATGTACAAGCGATGAAAACTCCGAAGAAGATACCCCGTCATAAGCTAAAGTTAACATATCAGGCACATTGAATGGGTTCCATCTTACAATGACAGCCCCAACGGTACTCCCCGCATCAAAGTTTATTCGGTAAACACCTTGCCCCCCAGTCCCAAATAAAATAGAGTCACACGGTAAAATTCCTGTGCCGCACGAAGGACAAGCTTGGCATGGGCCTAAGACGCCGCTAAGTTTCTGGCGATACACCCCGCCCACTTGATACCACCCATCAGCTGACGGTGCAGACAAAGCGCTATCGGTCCATATATCTGTTGCGTCACAGAATACTGTACTGTCGTAATAAAAAGTTGAAGGAGTTGGCATAATTTAATTTTTTAACATGTTCCTGAATTTGTAACTATACCTCCTGCCCCTACCTGGATCCAATTCTTAGGGCTGGCAGCGGAAGGTTGTGATGGGTCTACTACATAGAACCCTGGAGTTCCAAGACCCACTGACGGCTGACAAGAAACGTTACCTGCAGCATACACAATATCCCCTATAACAGGTATCGGTCCCGGTCCAGTAAAACTAATCTGATTGCTTCCAAAACTATTTGTGTCTACCGCACACGCTTGAATTTGCGTTTGTTGTCCAGGGCTAAACCAACATCTATTGCAAGCTGTCGTACAATTACAACACGCGTCATCAGCACTTACAGTGCTATAACACAGCTGGTCTTCTGTAGCGTTTCTGAAATCCCAAACAAGGTATAGATAATCGTTAGCTCCAGACATAGCAAAAGCTGTCTCTGTAGCTTGGAAGATGGCGGGTGAAGGGTTTGTTATAGGAACTATCTCACTTGCCGCAGCCAGTAAAGACGTCATGTCCGCTACGGTATTGGCATACAAGGTGTTACTTGACAGTATTCTAAACTTATGCAGAGTAGGATTAAAGTCAAAGGTGTCAGGTGAAATTTTGTTTGTTCTAAGGGTAATATTAGAGCCATCGTATGGGAATATCCCTTGTGACATAGGCCCCGTTTGCTGTTGATACAAAGAAGTAGCAATAGCTCCTTGCATAATAACAGGCACCTGTGAGACAGGGCTTGTTGTAACTCCGTCAGTCCACTCATACTCAATATGAATGCCTTGGTTTACATAATTGTTTCCGTTTACTACAACTTGAATTAACGTCACCTCATCTTGAGGAGGGCATCCAGGAGTTAAGCTGTAAGTAGCGCTATAAGGCACTATACTAAACGTTGCTGTTGTTGGGTTAGAAGACGTTTTGTTAAAAGATAAAGTTCCGTTAGTACTCACCACCCCTGTGCTGGTAGTCACTCCGTTCCATGTCACGCTTAAATTAATAGACCCCTGAGTTATACTGTATGGTATGTCTATTTGACCAATCAGAGAGCCAAAGTTAACGGAGAAGTTTAACGTTGTACCGGCAGCGTTTTGGCTTATTTCTTGACCACAAGGGAGCTCCACCAAAGGCATAGGCACTGCAATATTATTTGTTCCTAACACATACTCATTCATATAGGGGTCGTAGCCCCCTAACTTCTGTGTAGTAAGCTGCTCTGTAAACTGATCTCTAAACCACGAACGCATTCCCATCTGTGAGATAACTTGTAGCTGATCGGAGTTAGTGCTACCCCCAGTTAAAGAGAGCACCGCACTTCGCTTAGTGTCTGTAAAAAATACATTATGTCCCCAGGCAGAAAAGCTTTCTGGATTGAAACTTATCCCGTACTCTTCTATGCGAGCTATCTGCGTCCCTAAAACTTCAGGCACCGAAGCTATAGCTCCTCCCCCTGTAGAGTCCGTTATAACATTTTTGCCTGCAAGAACGTAAGAAATTCTATCCTCCTGTAGAACTAAGATATCTGTTTCACGAGAATGTAAAACTTGTATAGGACCGAAGTTGGTCTCTAAGTCTTTATAATTTACCAGCCCTAAATTAAACTCGTTAAGGTTATTTAAGTTAGAGGCGTTGCTATATACCCCGCTGTAAGTCATGCCCGCAAACCTATCCGCCTCGCTAAAGGTTTGGTTAGACTCCGCCATAACCCTATCTCCCAACCTAAAGAATCTACCCTCTATACGGTCTTCTATTCTAAAACTCTCTACCCCATTACCAAACGTGTAGCAGTTTATAAAATCTAAAGTTGTTTCTAAAGGCAGGTTAAAGTTTTGGTTTTGCCCACCAGGCTCTAATGTATAAAACTGTGTCTGTGGATTCCAAATTTGCGCAGCGTCGTGATAAAAATTATCGTCCCCTGGCAAAAGACTTTTTTTCACTCGCATCATTTGCGAAGCGTCGTAGAATAAATTCGGGTCTACGGCGTCAGGTTCTGTTTCAAAACAGAAGGTTCCAGAAGAGTAGTTTATACTTACTTTTAACTGGGTTTGAGAATCTGTTTGCCAATCAAAACCAACAGCAGCTTCCGTACATGTAGGGGTCATGGACTTGCTTTTTATAAAGTAGTCGGCTCCCGATTGAGTGACGTAAATTTTAGAAGTAAAACAAGTACCTCCGACAGTATCTGGACCGGCCCCAAAGGTGTAAAGAACTGGGTCAAATTCAATCTCTTGATCCCCTAAAACAGGAGGTATAATGTTTGTAGAGTTTGGTTGAACCAAGGTCTCAAAACCTAAACCTATAAGGCACGCGTGAATATTAGCATAGTTTTGATCTACCAGCATATCTCCGCTATCCCAAATAATTTGTTTTGTGGGACAGGCGCTATCATTTGTAAGCCTTTGATTTGTAGAAGCCACCCGCACCGTGCTACCCGCAGGGATAGACCCTACAATAGCAGGGGAAGAAGCGGGAGGGATAAAGGCGATCTGAGAACAATCACCTATTTCAGAGTTATTTGAGGTTACATCAGAGTTTATGTTCGGCGTAGTGTTGTCGCCTATAGCATTCCATCCACTTGACTTCAACCTCATATATATACCTGCAGGGTTGGTGTCATTAATTTGTCCCGAATATAAACCCTCTTTATCCAACACCTCTGCCGTAGCATGCTGTAGAACAGGGCCATTAGCATCGCGCTTTACGGTAAGCACATCTCCTACAGACACTATGTTTTGGCTATCCCCCTCGAGTCTAAACCAAAAGCTTTCTAAATCAGGTTTAAAAGGAGTAGGCCCTGCATCAGTAGCGGCTCCAGTTTGTTGAAAAACTAAACTACTCCATATAGTTTCATAATTCCCCTGGCTTGGCTTTACCACAAACTTATAGTACTTCGCCCAATAAGGAGCGACATTTTGTAGGTTTACCTTTATTTTGTTTTTTAATACCGATGTGCTGGCAGGGAAAAATACATTGTTGTTTGGACTGGTAAGAACGGTAGAAGATCTGGCATACTCATCCATATATACCACCCCCACCTCGTAATCTCTGTAGCTGTGTAAACTTCCGCGCTCTGCAGTAGTTTGCACTATACCATTAGTATCCGCTAAATTAAAAGCAAAGTACTCATACTGAATAGTTTCAGGGGTAGAGTTAAAATAGTATGTAGCCGCAGGAGCCGTAAGAGTAAAGGAAGACACTCCTACGTTTAAAGTAAAGCTCTGTTGTGTACACACAGGGGCTGTAGGGGGGAAGGGAGACATACCCGCCACAGTACACGCACTGGTAACAGCCGTGTCGACGAGTAATAAATAATTGCTTGTAGTAGCGTTCTGCCATGCGTATGGCAAAGCTGCATTAAACAAGTCTGTTAAAGTACCTCCATTTCCTGCAGGGTTTTCCGTTGGAGGATAGGCTGGTGGTGTAGGAGTAGTATAAGGGATAAGCTGCTGGAAGCTATTGTCCGCCCCCACAGCCGACGCAAACTCTTGCGAGGTAAGCATCTCATTCACCGTACTATATTGTACAGGAGCAATGAAGTTTAATGTTATAGTAAAATCAGGAACCACCACAGAGGCTGGTTGAGCATCGGCTCCGCTTCGCGTACTCTGAACGTTTTGCATCGCCAAGAAGAAACGGAAATACGTTCCTGGTAGAATAGGCGTAGTAATGGAAGAGAGATCAAACCCTGCTGTAGCGGCTGCAACTACTGTCCCTGGAGCTGCTGGGTCTATACTGTAGGTTCCATTAGAGCCTGTGGTAGAAGGCAATGGGGTTACGTCTATGCTCTCCGTGCTGGGAGATAGCTGGTACTGCATCTGTATAGAATCCCCACCCTCTCTGTTAACAATATCATACTGGTCTACATAGTTTCCGTACATCAATCTATTCCCCTGAATCGTTTGAGCTTTCGCTCTGCGCGGGACATTATCGTACAATCTAAGCAGCTCATCCGATCCTAATAGTGTAAGGATTTTACTGTTACTAAACTGTTCCTGCTCAAAAGAGTCATTAGGTAAACCCAGCTCAGATTTATTATAGTTCTTAATAATAAAAATATTGTTACTGGTGGTATCTTTATATAAGAGCTGTATCTCTTTTACCCTTTCAGATCCTGTAGAGAACCAAACGTTAGCAGCATTAAACCTATTTATCATGCCGACGTTTTTAAACGTCTCTTGGCTAAAAGCAAAGTCTTTAGGCTCAAAGGCTGGGTTAGTAAACAAAGAGGTAGCGCTGTACCCTCCGTCTAAATATCTATAGCGGTACGCAAAGCGTAAGAACCGCATCTCCATATAGTCTCCCTGACCTGTGTTCACAAGCTCTACGTGTGGAGCTCTAAGAGGTTGGGTGCCCGTAGTAGGATTTACATCCTCAAACCCAGGGGGTTTAACAATAACGCTGATATCTTCCTCTTCAATACTGTCACTCAAACCTGTTGGTACAGGGTATGTCCTGGTCACGTTAATATAACGTGGAGGGTTTAAGTCGTCGGTAAAGAATAATAGATCCTCAATCTTATTTACCGCGTTGACAAGATATGTCGGGTTAAAATTAAGCACACTGGTGCTTACTACGTGATACAACAGCGAGTTGGTATTGGTGTTATATGATAGTATCATGTCTACCGCTACCTGCCCCGTTGCAGGGTCGCCTGGATCATACACAAACCAGTATATTGTTTCAGCTATGCCATCTTCAAACGCACCTACACAACGAGCGTTGGCCGATAGAGGGTTCCCGTTATACTCAATGTTTGGAGTAAGGTTAGTGTTACCCTTAGAGTTTTCTACTGCACCGATTTCTGTGGCCTCCGTAGAACCCAAGCGCACGTTTAACGCGTCAACATATTCGCCGACAGGAACCAAGCGCTCGTCGACGCTTTTGTTCATCTTACCTGCAATAAAATTAGTTTGTATTAGCATACTACTTTATCCATTTATCTTTCCCTCTCATGTTCATCAAGAGTCGTCCGGGGTGCATGTTACTTAACCTTAGCTTTGCGTTACGTAGTAAAGATGACTTATCTTTCCTTGCTCTGTTAATGATATACTCCTGAGCAGACAGTCTGTTGTTTAAAATAGAATACTTAATAGCCGCATAGATATAATCTTCAAAAAGTTTGTTCACGCTTACTTTAGAATCGTTCCCTTTTTCCATACCATCTGATACGTACTCTAACACCACCGAAGACGAAGCCATTCCTGAGCTGAAGTTTATTACCCCAGCGCTCTTGTTAATGTTAAACGTAGGGTTACTGTTAGCCGTTTCCGTATTTAACCCAAACCTTCCGCCCACTTGGAAATCGAAAAACCAAGCCCCCTCGTATAGATACCCCATAGCTCCATCGTATGGGCTCCCTGCGTTTAGGTATATACTTCTATTCTGACCTAAGATACGATCTATATCTAACTGAGAACTCTCAGGCTTTAAGACATCTCCATACGCGTCGAATAAAATTCTATACTGATTGTCTTGCAAATACGCCCCGCTCCAATTGGTCTGAATATTTTCTGTTAGCGGTCTTAAGACTCCGTTCTGATACAAAGAAATTCTCACCCAGTTTACGTAGTCGGGAGGAAGAACAAACCTCAACTGATCGTTCACCTGTAGCTGAAGGATTTTAACCTCCTTCATAGCGTCATAGTTTAATTCTTGTATCGCTCTCTTAGCAAAGAATAAAACTTGATACCTATTGATATTATTTATAAGCTCATTATTCCCCTGATACATTAACAAAAAATTGTTAACTATATCGTCTAAGGAAATATATTGATACGACCCCCAGTTCTCATCCGTAGGAGAGGTTTGGTTATTTTCGTAGTATTGGTAATCTGTTATATACGACATAATAATTAACTTGTTTCTTGTGTATCAAGAGCCTCTTCCCCTTGGCCAAACTGTACCACTTCCGCCTCCCTTATCTCTATACCAACATACTGACAGATCTTAGCTATTAAAGCTGGCTCATCAGATAGGGGTAACTCAAAGTCCTGGTAGTCTACGGCTGAAGCGTTAAACACAGGCTCCCCTCCGACTAAACCTACCCACGTCCACCTCGGCGCTTTAGGGTATCTTATGTACTGCGCTTTTACATCGCATGGACCCATGCGATCCCCCAAGGTGTACGGGTCATTTAAACCGTCCCATGTGGTTGGGTATACAGATATTAAGTTTCCGTCTAAAACGTAGCACGGGTACTGTGGTGTAGGGCGAGTGAGGTTGCTGCTGGTAAGATTAAATATTTTACTTTGACTCACCCTCTCCACCTCCACGATATTGTTGGCATCGTATATAGCATATGTTTCGCCGCCTGGTCCGCCACCCGCGGGATCGACAAACAAAGCAGCCGAGCATGTTATAGTGGACCCTGCAGGTGTGGAGGCATTAGATATGTTCTGCACCCATCCCTGCAAACCTGGAGCCCCTGTCGCGGGATATGGCGCCGCTCCTGTTGCGCTGGTGTTTATCACCAAATCTCCTGGCTGTACGCCTGTAGTAAAAAAGTCCTGTGTGTTATCTATAAGGAGGGCGCTCCCGCCCACTGAGCTGCTCGTGGTTCCACTTACTCTACGCGTGGGGTACCTGTATAGCTTATTTATAAGATAGTAGTCTGAAGGTAGCTGATATACAGCCGAGCCCGATAGACCAGAGGGTACGTTAGGCACGCTTGAAGGGTTAAGTTGTGCTAAGAAAGCTTGCACGGAGAAGGTGTCTATAACCTCCTCTAATCCTTTTACTATATCTGCATATCCTGTACCCGAAGACCTCGCGTTCTCCCTATTGATCCAGTTGTTGTACTGGTAGAAGTAGTCCTCATACATATCCATCTGAGCCTGCTGAGCGTAGAGGTTAAAGTCTTGAGGGGAAATGTATCCATAGTTGTTTTTATTAGCTATAGCTAATACCGTATTTCTTACTTCGTTTATAGGCATACTACAAAGATAAGCAAAAAAAAAGGGCCCCATTTTTTGGAGCCCCTTTCTAATATGTTTAGCGTATTATGAAATAGTATACGAGGTAATAGGTACGGGAGGTATAAGCAGAGGGGCTACATTAGTGCCTGTAGTACTCAACAGCTTTTCTAACTCATTTATTAAAAATTCTGGAATCTTCAAAGACGAAGAAGCGTCACTATCATGAGCAAGCTTTATAATATCGTCTGAAGATGTAGAGCTTGTATAAATATAAGTTGCTATCCCTGAACTATATTTTATCCCTTGTATATTCATTGCGGAAATAAGGAGAGGAGCTTTCTCTCCGCTATCCATCTGTAAGTAAAAAAATTTATTCATGATGCTTGTGGTAATACCGAAAGAATTGTTATAGGAATACGGCTTGTTATATCCAAATAAGGATTAGACCAAGAACCTCTGGCAAAGGCTTCTATAATCATATTTTGAAGCACATCTACCATGCTGCCTTTTACAAAAGATTCATTTGCCGAATAGAGGGGGTCTGCCGACGACAGGGTTACTTTTATAACATCAATATTTCCTAAATTATGGCAAAACAAATCAATTACCGTAGATGAAGCAGCCTGTGAGGTTGTGAAGTTCATAATAGGAATAATCTCTTTCCTTCCTGATGTCGCGGTTACTGTTAAAAATTTTTGCATGGTTATTGTATTCTTAAGAAGAAGTAGTCTCTTCCCCCTAACCACGTTGCGTTTGTTACTGCAACAGCCGGGTTTAAAAGCCCTGGGAAATCATACGTCACAGCTGGCCATGCAGTTTGTAAAGAAGCTGTTACAGCGTCTTGTATCGCGCCCCTCATGTCTGAGTTAGCTCCAACCGTAGAAGAATATGCGTAATCAACTTTCATTACCGCTGTTCCTGATGGCTCATACGTAGTGTTAACTATAGATGTGTCAGCTGATGCATTTGAAACATCTGCAACATCCGCCGATCTCATTATAACATCATGATCGTCAGCACCCGAAGCATATACTAAGTAATTATCTCCACCTGCAAAAGTATCAGTGTCTACAGTTAATGTAGTGGGTGTTACCGCAGTAACTTTAGCCGTCACAGCTGCTGTTATATCTAAAGCGTAGTCTCCTATTTTTACCCCAGCAGTAAGAAAGTTTACTGTAGAATCAATTAGTTGAAACGCCCCAGTTCCGTCTGCAGCACCTGCCTGTCTAACTGTATACTCTGGCATATAAATAAAATACGCAGTTGCATCTGGGACACCTGTTCCAGTATCGACGCCTATAGGCTCAAGGGCTAATTCAGTATCCGAAGTAACGGCTGTTACAAGGTACTTTCTCACTGTAACTCGGTCCCATACAATAGCATGAGGTAACACAAGTTGTGTGAAAAGCGCAGCACTATCGGTTAGTGTTAAACCAGCATCGCCATTCGCTGTTGAGGTTCCTGTCTTAACAACATTAAGTTGTTTAAAGTTTATAAATTTTTCCATGTTTGAAAGCATATTAAGATATTGCTATTGCTGAAAGCGGATTAACATTTAAGAACGATCCAGCTTCAGTGGCTGTATTTACGGCTGGTCCTGCGACCATTCCTTTCGGAGCGTAGTATTCTGCTACCGCAGTCCATCCTGATTTTAAAGCTTCCATCGCAGCTGTCTGCACTGCCTCCTGAAGAATTGGAGAAGCGTAAGCTGTTGGCCATATTAAGATAATAACTTTACCGCCCACATAAGTGATAGTGGCAGTTGTTGTGTTAGCCTGTCCTATACTTAGGATCCCTGTAATCGAAACCAATTGGTCTTGGCTGTTTGCACCGTTACCGTCTAATACGGGGATGCTGAGAAATTTTTCCATAATTTATACGATATTAATTCCGCTAACCGCGTAAGCAGGGATAGGAATAGCTGAAAAAGACGGGTTAGTCCAAGAAGTTTGCAAAGCAGCAACAGCACTTGACTGTATAAACTGTCTAAACTGGTTTCCAGAATTTGTGCCACTCGCGGCTCCGACATCTCCGTGAGTAATAGTAACTACCTTTCCACTTCCATAAGTCAGAGAAGTTGTAGTCGTTGACTCCCACTCAATAAGTTTTACATCCGTAACGGGGACCAGCTGGTTGCCCTCACCTGTTACAGGGATGCTTAAAAATTTTTCCATAATAAAAATAATTTATGTGTTAATACGCTACAAAGATACACAAAAAAAGGGCCCCGATTTGGAGCCCTTCTTTAAAGTCGTTTACTTCTTCCTTCGATCTGGAATTAAGTATCCTATAAGGTTATCAATCCAACCGAATATCTGGTTGTCTTTTTCTGTAGGAGTAAGGTTTACTACTACTTTTGCAAGGGCCATTACTGCGATTAGCAATTCTGCCCAGTTTTCTACGATAAAATCTATCATGGTTTTTTTTATTTATTAAGTAACTTAGAAAGTCCTTGGTATATATCTATGCCGTCATCCGTCTTTAAGTAAGACCCTACCACATGGTAAGGATCCTCCCCGAAAGGAACGGTAAGCATTTTCTTTTTATTTCCTTTAAGGTTGAAGTATACATCCTTATTGTTATTGCGCAAAGATAAGAGCTTCTCATCGAAGAACTGTCTCACCTCGTCACCAAACTCTAAGTCTGGATCGTTTACTACCTCCATAAAATCTTCGGGGTTGTATTTAGCAAACAGTAAAATATCTCTTTTTAACTCAGGGGTACTTAACCTATCTATCGAACCGCCAAGAAGGATTCTACTTACAGATAAAAGCTTCTCGAAAGAAAGTTCTTTAGCTACAATCTGTGCGTTTAATTCCATCTCTAATATCTCCACATCTTCCGATGCGTCTCTTTCGTTATCCACCTCCTCGAAGACTCTGTCTCTGCTGGGGTGGTAGTATAAAAACTGCTGTAACACTTGGTTGGCTTTTTCCACAACCAACATACCGTCTTCAAAGACGATAGGTTCTAAGATAGCATTACCATCCTGTTCATCCACGAAGGGAGACTTTTGATTCCTTGCATAGCGAAGGGGGCGGTTAACGCCTGTATCTTCGTCGAAATAAAGTAAGGGGGATCTGCTGCTGTTATGTGAAGACAGCATATAGTTTAGAGGCGCAGAGTCATTCTTCAATCTGTACGCCTTAGCGGTAAATATTTCTTTTTTCATTTTATTAAATATTAAATTAAAGTTAAAAAAATAAGGGAGGAGTGATTCCCCTCCCCCATTTCAATCGTATTATATTATGCGTTCTGGAATAAGAAGAAGTTGTTTGCACCTAAAGTACATACACATCTCTCACTCAAGAAGTTAACCTCCATAGCATCCAAAGAAGATGTCTGTGCACCACCAGCAGAACCAGTGATCCAAGTCTTGTATCTTCTATCTTCAGTTTCTGAAGCTCTGTATCTAACGTGTAAGAATGGACGCTTAGCGTTCTTTCCTAAGACCTGGTCATATACAGTAGTAGAACCAGCTGGGACTAAAAGTCCGTTAACGGCTCCGCCTGTTAAACCACCTCTCATAGAAGCATCGTTAAGGTATTTCCAGTCTGTCTTATAGAAGTCGTAACCTCTACGGAAACCAGTGAACCCTAAGTTTAGAGCCATATCCTCGTCGTTATCGAAGAGTCCGTATGAAGTACCACCCGCTCCGTAAGAGTTTTGTGCAGCTAACATATCGTCCATATCGAAAGAGAACTGACGGTTTACAAAGAGAGCATTCTCCTCGATAGAACCTTGCTTGTCTAATCTCTGAATCACAGCATCGAAGTCCGCTAATGCAACTGGGTTACCCCCGCCGTATACGTTACCTCTATTCCCCACTGTGTAGAATACACCCTGAGAACCAGCGTTGATTACGCCAGCTGCAGCTACAGTAGTCGAAAGCGCTGCTTCAGCACCAGACCCACTTGCCGCAGGTACAGCCTCCACCATCGCAGTCTCCAAGTAGTCTTCGAAACGAAGTCTTGTGTCGTGCTCTGACTTTAGGTACCATAGGTATCCGTTAGCTCCATCTTCAGAAGTGATCTCGATCCATCCAATCTGAGCCATATCAGAACCAGAAACTTGGTACTTGTCCTTAATGATGATAGGCTTGTTAGAGAAGATAAAGTCATCAGACTCTAAAGAATCAACCATTCCAGATGTTCCTTTAGCAAACTCAGAACCATAAATAAATATAGTTAGTGTTGAAGGAGTAGCTGGAACTACAGATAAAGCTTCATAGAAAGAAACGTCTATAGTAGTTGCCGTTGGAACCGCCGTAACAACAGCCTTGTTGCTTAGGTTAGACCCCGCAGTGTTGTCTGAAATCATAATCGTTTGACCGATTCTAACCGCGACGTTACCGCCTGCTGAAACAGTACTCCCTCCCCCTACAATAGTTGGGTTAAGGTTATCATTAACAGTCAACGTACCAGTAGTAGCGCCTGTTGCTGCTAAAGTTACATTAGTGTATTTAATATGCAATCTTCCTTGCTCTGCCCATTTGATCATGTCAGAGTTAGAAGGCATTTCCGCTCCCACCATTCTTAGGAATGAAGAGATCGATCTATTACCGTAACGCTCAAATTCCTTCTCGTAAGTATCAGGAAGATACTGATTTAGGAAATCGAAGTTAGTAATATAGTTTGATGGCAGGGCCACTCGTTCCGCTGACGGAATTAAGTTGAACCCTGGCGTTGAATTTACAGCCATTTTTTCTTGTTTTTAATTTTTAAACTTTTTTTATACTTTTAATTCTGAGTCCACTTCCACTCGAGGTATCGCCAACCTGTCTGATCTTAAGACCATTCTTGTTAAACGATTGAGGGGCTTGACGTACCATATCGATGTTCTTTGATTTTTTAGATACATCATCTATAGCCTCGGCTTTACCTTGCTCATAAAAAAACTGGGCAAACTTATTAGGATTCATCGCTACAGACATAGCTCTGTGGTATCCCTCTGCGTCTTTCATCATTCCGCTTTCTGAATCTAAATAAGGTTTTACAAAATTATTTACATCCTTCTGCTTATTGAACAACTCTTTACCATCGCCTGGTTTAAAGGTATACTGCTTATCGTTGACGTTGAAATTAAAACCTTTAAAATCATCGTTGAGCACTTCATTGCTCTTGTCGACAAACCAGCTGTACCTCTTTTTCATTTGCTCCTCTCGAGTAGTTGATTCCTCAACATAACTCTTATAGCGATTAAACTCTTCAGTTTGCTCCTCTGAACTGAAACCCCCACTTGACTCAAGAGGGATCTTATACTGTTCTTGTTGCTCCTTGAAGAATTTCTTCGCTTTTACAAGTTCTCTTTTATGCGCTAACTTCTTTTTCTTAACATCCTTTTCTTCGTCCAGGTCTTCGTCGTATCCAAACTTATCTTCTATGATATCTTGAATATCGAATTCATCCAACCCTTCCTCAGTTTGGGAATAGTAGTTAGCTATTACGGTATCTCCATCCATGTCTTCGTAATTCTTTTGTAGTTTTACGTAGTCATCGAATCCTCTACCGGTTTCTTTTTTATACTTAAAGAACGCGGAGACATCCTCTGGTAACTCCTCGTTTGCTTTTGTTTGGGCAAACAACTCATCGACAGAATTTATCTCTTTATCATACCTGCTCTTGATATACTCAAGAACGTCTTCGTCTTTTAATCCTTCTACCTTCTCTGCTTCAGGTTCAGGCTGCACCTCTTCCGTGGTGTCTACCTTCTCTGCACCTTCCACGCTTTCAGTAGCGGTAAATTGCTCTTCGTGTTTCTGTAGTAGCTCCTCCTCCACTTGCGCGGTGGATTTCTGTTCTACTTCGTTAACTTCTTTAACAACAAATTTTGACTCTTCCATTTAATTTAATTTTTTACAAAGTTAGTGTATATATTCCTAATAACTTTAGCGTGGGTTAAACTCCGAAAAGTCAAACCCATCTAAGCTATCTTCATTCGATTCAAAGTTTACAGGAGCGGTATTGTTCTTCCGTTGTTGGATAAGTTTAGACTGCTCGGTATTTGCCTGGCTTATGCGCTCAGACTTACCCGTCTCACGAGACACTTCACGGGCATCTATCTGTGACTGCTCCACCCCCTTGAGCTGCATCTGATACTGAAACTCTACGGCCATAAGCTGTTGCTTAAGGGCCGCCTCGTTCTTCATCTTCTCGATCTCCATAGCCGCCCCCGCTTGTTGTAGTTGCATCTTAGCTTGCATATCCATTTGAGACTGTTGCATAGCAGCTTTCGCGGCCATCTGCTGTGACTGCTGGTTGACTTGAGCTTGCATCTGTTGCTTCTGCGCCTCCATCTGTTGTTGCTGCGCGGCCTTCTGCTTCCTCTTAACCTTTAAGAGCTGGTTAGCTAACTTAAGGTTTCTCATCTCACGTATATCTATAGCGTCTTCTAAGCTGATATCTTTCTGCGAAAGGGCCATCTGGATATTCGCTTCGAGTTGAGCTTTCTGCTCCTCGTCTGGAGACATCTCGATAAATATACCGAAGTCATATATATATAGGTTTTGTATCTCCTCTAAGATACGCAAGTTGTATTTCCCTACCTGCATAGCGAACTCATCGCGGAAGTCTGCGTACTGTAAGACGTCAGCTATACGAAGAGATAGAGCCTCTGCTATAGTTTTAGTAATGAATAAACTGGCCTGAAGGATATGTCGTGTAGCGGTGTTAGAGTTTAAGGCGGCTAACTTCTGCACCCCCACCAAAGAGTTAGGGTCAGGAGTGGATCCATCACGGGCCTCGTTAAGTCCTGTTACCCCACGTATCATATTTAGATAGTGATTGTAGTTCCCTATAAGCATCTGCATCTTGGAAGATCCGCTATTGGATGTTAACTGAGTAATAGGCACCTTAGCGTTATTGTACTCTCCGTCCTGGGTATAGCTCCTACCTATTACACTACCCGTTTGGAAATACAAACGTAAAGCGTCTTCTGGGTTGTAAGCATTCCCCGTCCCTAAGTCCACCTCGTTCAAACCATCGGCGTCGATAAAGACTCCGTCTGGAACTACCCTCGCAACAACCTGCTGGATCTTTAAGTGAGTCATCTGGATAAGATCCGCAAAAGGGATCATCCTTCTCACTAAAGACTCTACCACACCTTTATACATACGCGGTGCACACGCTACATAGTTAGCCATAGCAAATTGATTTGCTGAGTTTGGTCTAACCATATTCTTCATCATATCCCACTTGATTATGATATTGGTTCCCATAACCATTACCCCATCATACCACACATCTATGCGCTTCTCTACCCTTTCAAACTTCCCCTCCTCCATCATCTCGTCTGGCGGATTAAACTGATCGTCCTTCTCTACCGTTTTAAAACTCCCGTCCTTCATCTCCTTCTTCTTATATACGAAGCTATTGGTGGTCTTATAATTAAAATACAGGAGGGTGCATGTATCTCGAGCGAACATACTGTTTTCATACATAGCCGCTACGTTGTAGTAGTCATACCAGGACTGGCTATATTGAGATATCTCTTCTAAATCTTCTGGAGTAAGGTCGGGGTTTATTTTTAAAATCTCTGTAATAGGTATCGTCTTTAGCTCTCCCCAATAGAAGCAATCTTTAAAGTACGGGTCCTCTGTATAGCTATACACCACGTTGGCGGGGTCGACATACTCTACCCTTACCCCATCTCCCTCCTGGAAGATATGCTTAGTTATACCTAAACCTAAAGTCGTGATGTCATAATCCACACGCTTACGAGTATCATTATAATGACTCTCCTCCAGCATAGTATTTATAGCCACCTCATTAGCGATCTCTATAGATGGCTTATAGTTAAGTTGCATATACAACTCCATCTCCTGATCGCTCTCTGGGAGGTTGCCAGGATTTACTGTAAAGGGGTCTACACCGAAATCTTTTTGTATCTGTAGAAAAAGATCCTTCGCGACCATATCCTTCTCAATAACATTCTGAAACTCATTGCGCTTCTCTGCTGAGAGAGAGTCTTGAGCAAAACACTTTACATCGAAAAGCCTATCCGACATCCCGTTAACAACGATGTCCACAAACTTAGGGATAATAGGTATAGGGGTCCAATCTAAATTTAGATAAGATAGATCTCCGTCTATAGCTAATTCATTTTTATATTTAGCTACCGATTGTTCTCCACGAGCATACAGCCTAAGTCGATGAAACTCTTGGAACTGACTATAAAATCTACACGATAACCCATCCCTTCTAAACCACTCATACTGTATGGCTTGCCCGACTTGTAACCCAAACTCCTTCTTTGCTTTATCTGAATCCGATACAAATTGGTTTGGGAAGGTAGCAGACTTAATATCTATTTGGAGTCCCTTCATCTAATTATTTGACTTACTGTACTACTGTTGTTGTATTTTGCAAAGTTAAGGCTTATTTTCGCTTTCTCTTTCAGGGGAGTGTATAAATGTTTTTGGTTTGCCATGATAGCCAGACCTGTACTTATAGAAGCATCAAACTTCGTCCTGTTGTTTATATCAACCTTCGCCCAGTCCTCTAAGGTACGACGAAAATACATAGTGCCCATATCGTCCTGATCTCGATACTCTCCCGCCATATCTATCCCTACATGTTTTTCTATATAGGACTCTATAGCCGCGGCGTGAGCCTGCTTAACATCCTCCGAGGTATTTGGTATACCCCCCAATTCTTTTTCTGTACGAGAAAGTTTAGTGTATGTTTTATCGGGACGGTTTAAAGAAAACGCTCGGTACCCCCTGTTTTTTAGATGGTACAGTAGGCGAGGTTTGTTATTCTCACAGAGTATAGGCATGCCATAAAACACCAAAGCCATAAGCACCTCTTCGAAAAATATCTCTGCCGTTTGTGGGCGTGCAATATACTCCAAGAAAAACTCGTTACTGGGGGCCTCGTCCATATTAAATTTCGTTAAGCCATGTAGCGATCCATTAGATCCCTTCCCTACTACCACGCCAGATATATCATATGAGTCGCACCCAAAAGTCCCGAGATGTTCGTTGCCTGGGAACTTCCTTCCATTCCTTATATCCACACGATTTTGCATATTTGGGGGAGGGGTCCACCCCACTAAAAACCTTCCCGCCTTATCTGGAGACCAGATAACTTTGGAGTCTTTAATACCATCCTTCCATCTAAAAGACCCGCGCGTAAGGTGGTGATCCATTATCAAAGAATCGTTATAGTCTATCTGCTGGTATATCTTTGTAAGATTAAATATAGACTGCTTACTCTCGTCACGGAAAGCGTGAGACTCCGTCCGAGGGAACTGTCTATAAAATTCATTCAGGGCATCGGCATCCTGAGAGAGGGAAGACACTTCGTTCTCCCAGTAGTCTACCGCGCCTACACTTATAAGCTCGTCATCGATCCCCATTAAAGGTTTCCCCGGGGTACGTAAGACAGGCATCCCGTACTGGTCTATAAACCCCTCCATGTTCCACTCCATCGGGATGAACAGACAGTACATGCCACTCTTAGTCTGACCGTTAGCGTTCCTTTTAGAGGGGAAAGAGTCCTCATACAAAGCCTTGAAATTTCTTCCGCCCTTATCCAAAGCGTTAGAGGTGGAACCCATCATACACTTCCCGATAACTTTACTACCCAGACGTAGGCACGTCTTAGTGACGCGCCAGTTGTTAAGGATATTATCTGGCTTATCCCATTTACCACTCTCGTCATGAAGGAGGAGCTGAAGCTTCTCTCCGTCGTAACTATTGTCCCCAGTATTCTTCCAATCTATGGTGGTATCTAATCCCTCTAAAACGTTCTCTTCCACTTTATACATGTTCTTCTTTGTAATCTTCGAAGCAGGAACACGATAAGCCAGCTCTGTTTTAGGCTTATCCATTCCATCCTGTATCGGTTTAAAGAAGAAGGGGTAGTTGTTAGAAATAGGAACCACCTTGTCTGTAAACATTTTTTTCGCATCCGAACCTGTCTTTGAAAGGATGCCTATGCGGGCGTCCTTAGTTATAGTAGCTTGATTGACGCCCTCACAAGAGCTCATAAAAGAGAACCCCGATCTACGAATCTTTAAGTAACACATGCCAAAGCTTCTCTTATCCGCTTTGCACGCCTCCCAAAATATATAGAAGACCCTGTTCGCTTCGCGAAAGTCTGGGTGTCCAACGTCTATCTTCGTCCACTGGAGATACATATAGTGTGTCCCCGTTATATAGGTAGGCAACCCGTTGTTTAGAAACCAGAACCCTTCCTCCCTCCTGTCGAACTCCGCCTCTACATAGTCCACCCACTTCGCTTTAAACGTGTCGTGCGTATCGTGCCACTGGAAGATAGATTTTATCCTGCTCAACTCTTTGCTATACTCCATAGCCTCCCAGTACTGCTCCTCCTTCTTCTTAGAGCGAGAGTAGCTGAGCTTAGGAATTTTAGGGAGCGCCACTAAAAGCCCGTTAATGGCATATACCTCCCCAATCTGACCGCTCTTAGAGATTACTACGAGATCATACTTCGGATCGTAACCATATACCCAAGAGCGAGCCTTATTCTTATTAGATATTACATGCTTAGGGACAGCATCGTGTATTATCCGGAATAGTTTATTTTGATCTTGACTCTGCAAATCCTTTCGGGGTGTTATTTTTTATCTCTATAGACCCACCTTCCAGGAGAATCTTCTCCTCCTCAATTTTTTTAAGTATCTCAAAAGCATCCATGATACACAGCTTCTTGGTAGCGGCGGCATTCTTTAACCTGTCTGGGGCTAAAGCATCTTCAGGGTCGAACTTTATAATGTCCTCCTTAGCCACCTTCACCAGCTGCATCACGGCCTGTTCTCCAGCCGCTATTATATCTAACTTAATTTGTTTACTGTCCATCGTCTTTAGCCCTTTCCTGCAGTGTCGCCAAAGCCTCTTCGTATCCTGGCATAAGCTTCACCAGCTCTAACGTCCCTATAGCTAACTCTCGAGTTTTTTTCTCCTCCAAAATTAACTTCTTTAAATTCTCCGTTACGTCTTCGCTCCTACTTTTTAGTAGAGATATATTTTTCTGTACTCCCATGATTATAGTGTCATCATTATATTATTTGTAAACATACGGTATAGTTTCTCCCCCTCGATATAAAACGGGTACTCGCTCTCAGGCTCAAAAGCTATCTCATCGCCCTCGTGAACGCCTAAAGACTCCAGCTCTGCATTCCCGTGCTTTAGGATACCCACCAAGGGCTCTTCCCCGCGCTTATATATAACGGACTCCCGAGCGTCTATAGGTTTTACAAAGCAATACTTATCGTGAGCGTTCCACTGTGTACCATTATGGTACATAAAAAACTGGTCCATATCCACGAAGAACATATCGTCCTTAAAGAAACTCTTCCCACTCTTCTCCCTCCCCCTCATATCGTTGTAATACTTAAAGACGTTATGGTGTACGAGGAGCCTGTCACCCTTTTTTATGGGGCCAGGATATTTTAGCGGAACCTCCACTACGGTAGCAAAACGATTGGATGCGGTGTGGTCTTCTTTAGACACGCTGGTGATAAAGTCTACCCCCCCTATCTCTTTAATATTATCGTACCTCCTTTCGTTATATGCCTTTACTATAAAGCTAAAAGGAGATTGCATTAAAAATTGATATTAAATTCTAAAGAAATGGGTAGAGTTTTTCTAAACTCTTTCCACAAATATACCTCTTCAGATTTCTGTATCCAAATTTTATACCCGTCTTCGTGATCTTGTATAAGATGTATCTTATGGCTTCCACCCAATACATCTTGTCCCACTATGTAATGCATCGCGCCAGACTTATAGTCTGCGCCGATTGATATTTTTCTGATGTCCATTTCATTTTAATTTAATTACGCTTCGCCCTGGAACCTGAATGTTAATCCCATACTTAACGTTTTATTACTAAATGTGAGGTCTGATTTAAATGTTATAATAGCTCTCTCCCCTGCGTTGATTTGATTGTTAGTACCAGTTCCTACTGTAAGGGATCCTGTTCCAAGCACCCCTGAAGTAACGGCAATATTGCCGCTGGCTAAAGGTGTTATATAAGTCAACCCTCCAACATCTAAAATCTTCCACACATCTATCGTAACAATGCAAGTATGGTCAAGCAAAATTTGATAATCAACTTCACATATCCCTGTCTTAGGGAATGAAGTAGCGCAAACCCCATCTCCCGCATTTCCAAAATATGTGTTTTCCATCAACTCCCCATCCGAAATGGCTACCGTACTTGGAGGTGAAGTTCCGTGAGAATATATAAAGTTTTGGCCAGGATTGGCGACCCCAAAAGTGGAGTAACCTGCATTTATCATATATTCATTCGGCGCGACGGCTAACTTCCCATTATAAAATTTAAAATATTGCGACCAACGTGGAGCTGACGATCCTCCCCCTCCGGCAGGTGGTTGCCACGTTCCGTCGGCTCTTAAAAAGGTTGTGGTTTGCGCGGCGGCAGAAGAGTCAGGTACATGCCCTACTCTATCAGATCCGTCAAAAGCATTAGCGGTAACCTGAACCGCCCCTGTAGTAGGCGTAATTTTTATAGCATCGTTTACCCCCACAGAGGTTCCTGAAGCTAACACACTCACGGAGGTTACTGCTCCCGTAGGGGTTGTCCAGTTTCCGTTCCCTTCAAGGAAGGTGCCTGCCGTCCCTCCATCTGGGACACACCCGATAAGAGACCCTCCACTATATATATTTTGTCTTATGAGTACTCCACCTGTGTTAGGAGATATTGTTATTGGAGTAGATGGAGTAGAGGCCACTACAGGAGTAATAGTACTAACACTCGACACCCCTACCGTTGAAAGGTCTGCCCACGATATCCCTGTAGCTGTAGAGGTAAGGACTTGTCCTGATGTTCCTGTACCTACTCCATCGCTTAGACTACCTGGAAGATTAATCCCTGATGTTGCAGGAGTACCCCCGTTACCACTAAACTCATTCGTTCCAGACCACACGTTATTGGCCAAAGATTGTATTGTAGAGCTGGCTGAAAAAGTAGTGATAGAGCTTCCTATAAATTGAACCCCTATCCCTGTAGCTGTATTACCTGCATCAAGGACCTCCTGTAATGTCGGCATAGAAGCTGATGGGATTCCTGTAGACCACTCTACTCCGGTCCCTGCTGCATCAACAGTAAGGATAGATCCTATAGCTCCAGTAGAGCCAGCGGAGTCATTTATTTCAGCTGTTGTTCCGAAGTTTAAAACCGAACTTCCTCCAGAAAGGTTTATGTTTCCGGACGTTGTAATATCACAACCTGCCGCTAAAGTCATATCGGTATTGGTGCTTAAAGCTAACACCTGCGCCGCACCAGACATATTAATACTTCCTGTACTATTAATATCACTGTTATCCATTACAATATCCAGCGTTGTATTAGGGTCAACCGCTATAACATCCTGTAGGTCTTGAGCTCCTGCAGCGGCGATCCATTGAATACCCGTTCCTGTAGAGCTAAGTATCTGCCCTGCAGAACCTGGAGCTCCCGCAGCAAATATCTGCGCTGGATAGATATACCCACCTACTAACGTAATGTTACCCGTAAGGCTTATATCCTCAGTGGCTGTATTGCCTGTGTCTAAAACAGACTGAAGCCCTTGGAGTAAAGACGTAGCGGTAATAGACTCTATACTAAACGAGACCGTGCGGTTCTCATCACTTGTATCTGTTCCAATAACAAAATCGTCTACCGAGGGAGTCGTTAAAGGATATACGGTAGTGTTTTCAATTTTAGCCATATCTTAAGCGGTTACAAGTCTGTACATAATATCAAAAGTGAGGGTACCATCACCAAGGGTAGGGTTTGCAGTTTCACACGCAAACAATAAATTGTCTCCACCCACGGCTGTAGTATACGTATTGCCATAATTGGTGGTATAGTTGGTAGGTAACCCAAAAGCGTAGTCAGCAGCTTTAGCATTCATATACCCACTTGGTATACCGCTAAACAAATTCGGATTAGCCACACCTCCCAGCCCCAAGACAAAATCATTGGGGGCTGTATAACTCGTGGTATTAAATGTGTATTTTACCAGCACCGATATAGGCTGGATATGTTTAGTAGCAACTCCTGGGATAAGAACGACGGGCATGGAGAAAGAGTTTAATATCTCCGTTGAAGTAACCGTAACACTGGCAGTATACGTATTGGCGTTGAGATAGCTCTTTACCCCACTCATCAACACCGTCTTCGTTCTGTTGGAATCGTTAGCGTCGGTTAATATAAGAAGGTCATTATCTGCAGGTGTTACAGTAGGGTATACCGTAGTGTTACTTATCTTCGCCATCTTTTTCTTTTTGCTTCACCTCCCCGGTTTCCAAGTTGATGATAGCATCCTTTCCGTAGGTTTGCATCAAGCCCTCTTCCGCGGTTTGGAACTCGCCCTTTAGCTCTTGTACCCTTAGCACAAGTCCGTGCTTCTGTAGAGTTAAATCGCCCAGTTGAGTTTTAATTGTGTTGAACTCAGAGTTGAGATCGTTTAACCCCTTTAACTCTGCATCTGTAATCTTTTCCATTGTAATATATTTAAATAATTATTACAGCAAAGATAAGGTTTATTTATTTTCTTTTGAGCTGCCCCCAAAGAAAAAATCTACTATGGTATTTACTTTGGCGCTCATGGCCCCAAATATCGTAGAGATAAACCCTATCTCATACTCCGATAATACCACATCGTGGAGGACGAAGTATTGGAACATAATATATGAGAGGATGAAATACCCCATAGTAAACAGAGAGGCGAGGATTTTTTGTATTAAGGCGTCGTCTTTATATAACGACCTGGCATCCTTCCTATCCTCCACCTCCCGAGCGAAAGCTTCGCGCTCCGCTTCGAGTAAAATTTTCTTCAGCTCTAACTTAATAGTCTCCTTCTCCTCCTTAGTCGTGATGACTTCGTCGAGGATGCCTTCGGCACTTTCTATTACCTTTCCAAATATAGAAGCCCAGATATTAATCATCGTAGTCGGTGTATGTGATGGTAACTTTTTCTTTCTTCTCTAAAGCAGCCGCGATAAGAGGGTATATCCTTTTATATGCGTTGGTGCTCTTCCCTACCCAACCGTTTTCTACGATGAGGTTGTTCTCCTGGGTATCACCCAAGATAAGGCACCCAGAAGTGTGTTCGTCAGTATTCCCAGTATGTATAAGGATATACTCAAAATTAGGAACGTCAGTGATATGAAGCATACCGCGGTGTATAGTAGAATGTTTTTTACTGTACTTAGCATGAAGCCCTCCCGTTTTTCTAAACTTAATTTCATATGTTCCTGAAGGTATACGTGTCTCGCCTTTGACCTTTAAAGCCTGATACTCGTCCTCCAAGGTGTAGCACAGGAAGCTTCTCCCTACGACAGTGTTTTCGAAAAGCAGTCCGGATGTAGAGTCGGCTTGGGAGCTGAATCGTATTACCTCCAACTTCATCTCTTCTCGAATATCTTAACTATCTTATACCCCGTATACGAGATGGCCAGAAGTAAAGAAACCATTTGTAAAATCTGATTACACTGGGTTAGGGTAATCCCCAACGCCCCTCCGTTAGCTGCAATAACGCTAATTGTATCTTTAATCTCCACTTGCACTTTAATTTCTTTTTTTAAAACTATACGTAAAACCCCCCGACCATGTAGTGTGTGTTGTCCAGTAATTCATAGGATCAAAGATAAGGAAATTATTTCTTCTTTTTCTTGGAAGGAACAACTCCTTTTGTTCGAAATTTATTTCCAGGGACCTTAATCTCATCACAGAGATTTTTATGAGACCTGGTTTTTACCCCCTTAAGTGCCGCTATAGTAGCTGGAGTGTCCCCAATCCAAGACACTATACACGCCGTGCTATCGTCGTTCCATATAGCTGTATCCCAACTGTTCTGGTAGACCTGGCTCCAGTTGATAAGTTTCGCATTTGCTTTACTTATCTCTGCATATTTTAAGTCTGTTAACTTGGTCCAATTTATCATGGTACATCAGGGCTTATTCCGGGACTATTAATTTCATTTAGATCATCTACAATTCCATTCGGAGCTTCGTTGGGTAGGTTGATTAATAAAGGCTCCGTTCCATTCATCCTCCACCAACGCTCTAAATTTCCCGATCCCACTTGGGTGAGGGTGACGTTGGTTATAGAGACGTCTACAACCGTTCCGTTTACTCGGTTAAATAAAAGGCGGTCATTCCCTGCTATAAAGGTTACAGAGTGTGACCCTACAGTAGAATCCAAAGCGGAAGGGGTTTGCGCGTAGTTATATATATCTCCGCCATTATTACTCACTATACGGTACGTCATAGTATAGGATTTTCCTACTTCCATTATCCCGTCCTGATAGATATTAGCAGCGTTTCCAGCTGAGTTATCTGATTGTATTCTTGCCATCCCATTAGGAAAAGTTACAATCCCGCCGTTCGTTCCAGACGCCTCCCACCCCTGTCCGACTTCTTGGACTGAGATACTGCTTATAGTTACAAAGTCGGTTACAGAAGTCGTACCAAATAAAGCAATGTAAAAACTATCATTCGTCCCTTGCCTTGTATAATAAAAAGTTCCCGTTGTACTCTGAGGATTAATATAACTCGACCCGTCATATATGCGAATATTACAACCTGCAGTGATATCTTCTATTGTGATAGTGTACTTGTAAGATTTGTTATCTTCAGTGACATTTGTTTGATAAACACGATTATCCCCTACCCCGTGATTTACGGCAGTAATCTTTAGTCCTTCTTCAGGGAAAGACATGACACCTGCATCCGCAGCAGTCCAATCCGCACCGAGTTCTTTAACGGAGATATCGGTAATTACAATATTTGTGTTTGGCTCTCCGCTTCTTTTGAATACAGCTCTTAATTCTGTAGAAAGACCTACCACAAAAATATCATGTGTGCCAACAGTAGAAGGGATGGCCACATCATAATTTTCAAGAACAAGAAAATTAGTTAACGGTAAAGAATTGCTTACTATTCTATATGATACTTTGTATGATTTTCCTACTTCAAATACTGAATTTTGTATAATGTATGAGTTACCACCTGTAACACCATTTGAAATTAAAGCACCATACCCCCCTGAGCCATCGCTTACCGCTGTAGGAGTTACACCATCACCAGAACTTCCCACACTCCACCCAGTCATATCACC
>Ga0115000_10000167_pt1 | contig 60269 bp, 53 predicted proteins | sample ArcticOcean_MG_C_6_FD_89690 | JGI IMG/M metagenome (GOLD analysis project Ga0115000, IMG submission 89690) | Marine microbial communities from western Arctic Ocean - ArcticOcean_MG_CB8_128 | ecosystem: Environmental > Aquatic > Marine > Oceanic | place: Arctic Ocean: Canada Basin | collected... | reverse complement strand
TGGCCCACCAGGCGGGGCAAAGAATAGTGGCCCACCAGGCGGACCAAAGAAAGGTGGCCCACCAGGCGGACCAAAGAAAGGTGGCCCACCAGGTGGTCCTAAAAGAGGCCCTCCGGGCGGTCCTAAAAGAGGTCCTCCTCGCTGATTGTGAAGTAGTTTTATTGAAAGAACTATAATTACCTGATTTTGATTCAATCAAATTTAATGTAAAACTTAGACCCCTATAATCAAAACTTGTAGTGTACCATAGCGTACCTAATATTATGCCACCAGTAAAGGTAAGGCAAACATTTTCCAAAGTATGGAATGAGTTTGTTTGCCTGGGAAATTATTCTATGGAAGAGGTGAAGGCGGTAAAAAGCGTGTCGAGCAGATTCGCTCAAACGGTCTATATCCGGAAATAAAATAAATAACAAAGATGCATCTATGACATTAAATCATATGATTTAACTACTAGCAAGAGTAAAATTACATTCACAATCGATTATCTTAGTCCTGCTTTCTTGAGTGATTCAAGTAAAACTGCACCTAATTCTGAAGGGTCTTTTGCACAAGCAATTCCAGCCGCTTCAAAAGCGGCAAACTTTTCTTCTGCAGTTCCCTTACCACCAGAAATAATTGCTCCAGCATGACCCATTCTTTTACCCGGGGGAGCAGTTGCTCCTGCAACGAATCCAACAATTGGTTTTGTTACATTTTCTGCTGCCCATGCTGCAGCTTCTTGCTCAGCATTACCACCAATTTCACCAATCATTACTATTGCTTCGGTTTGTTTATCTGATTGGAATGCAGCCAAGCATTCTATAAAACCAGTACCATTTACAGGATCTCCACCAATTCCGATACAGGTCGACTGTCCTTCACCGATACTCATGGTTTGAGCAACAGCCTCATAGGTTAAAGTTCCAGATTTTGAAACAATTCCAATTCTACCCTTTGCATGAATATGTCCAGGCATAATCCCAATCTTTGCTCCACCTGTTTCACCAGGGGTAATAATTCCTGGACAATTAGGGCCAATTAAGCGTATTCCTGGTCTATTATTAACATATGAGACTGCTTTGACCATATCTAGAGTTGGTATTCCCTCTGTAATACAAACTACAATACCTTCACCCTTTATTGCATCAAATGCTTCAGCAGCTTCCATTATTGCTTCACCAGCAAATGGTGGGGGGACATAAATTACAGTAGCATCAGCATCAGTTGCTATGATTGCATCACGCATAGAATCCCATACGGGGAATTGTTTCCCTTGAAGTTCAACACTTTGACCGCCTTTTCCTGGAGTACAACCTCCTACAATATTGGTCCCGTATTCGACCATCTTATCAGCATGGAATTGACCTTGTTTTCCAGTAATTCCTTGAACCAATACTTTAGCGTCTTCTTCTATCCATATAGCCATCAAGCCTCACCTCCAATCAAGGAAACAATCTTCTGAGCACCTTCTGCTAAGTCATCAGCAGGATGTATGTTCAATGTAGACTCTGCAAGTATTGCTTTACCCTCATCGACATTTGTTCCTGCTAGTCTAACTACCAAAGGTACATCCAACGATAGTGCTTCAGTAGCTGCAATTACTCCCCTCGCAATAATGTCGCAACGCATAATTCCACCAAAAATATTGACTAATATGCCTTTGACATTAGGGTCTTCTAGGATTATTGAGAAAGCAGTTTTTACTTGTTCTTCATTTGCACCGCCACCAACATCAAGGAAGTTGGCAGGTTCTCCACCGTATAGTTTGATTACGTCCATAGTTGCCATTGCAAGTCCTGCTCCATTGACTAAACAGCCTATGTTTCCATCGAGTTTGACGTAAGATAGTCCAGTTTCTTTTGCTCTTATCTCAACGTCTTCTTCCTCAGAAAGATCACGTAGTACATCCCAATTCTTATGTCTAAATTCAGCATTTTCATCAAATGAAATCTTTGAATCTAAAGCGATGATTTCATCATTTGAACTTCTTACCAATGGATTTATTTCGACCATCTCACAATCATTTGCGATGAACATTTCATACATGCTTCCAAGGGTTTTGAAAAATGATTTCAAAGCAGTTCCAGAAAGTCCTAAGGCCATTCCCAAATCTCTCTTTTGGAATCCTAGAAGTCCAGAATTAGGGTCTACTGATATCTTATGAATCAGTTCAGGGGTATTATGGGCAACATCTTCAATATTCATTCCACCCTCGGTTGAAGCCATTATCATTACAGACTTTTCCTCTCTATCGACAAGTAAGGCTAGATAATATTCATGAGCAATATCGCAACCTGATTCGATATATAGATTATTTACTACTTTACCCTCATCTCCGGTTTGTATGGTGATCAAAACATTTCCTAGTATATTTGTTGCATATGTTTCCACTTCTTCCCTTGAAAAAGCGATTTTAACACCACCGTCCATAACGTGTTCTTTAGTTTCAGGATGATACAATGTACCCTTTCCTCTACCACCAGCATGTATCTGTGATTTGACAGCGACAACTTTTGAACCAAGTTTATCATATGCTTCTAATGCCTGTTCGATTGTAGTACAGTGAACTCCTTCTAAAACGGGAACTGCATTTGCTTTTAGTAAAGCTTTACCTTGATATTCATGGATATTCATACTTCTCTCCAAAACCCTCCAGCAAAAGGCCGTCTTTGAAGACTTTGCTTCATCATGGTTGTTCAAATTTATCAATAACTACCAAAACTATACCTAAATCACTAAACGCTTGATGCCTAAGCCCGGTTTATGGATTCAAACTTGATCTGGTTTCTAATTCTTGGTTTATGGGCTATAATAGTTGTTTTTGCAATAAAGCCATTTCATGGTTTTTTGATGAACCGTGGATGTGAGAATATGGTTGCAGTCTACTATAATCGTAAGATTGCTCATATGCTTGCAGGAGGATTGCCAATACTTCTTTCACCAATTGTTTTTGATGATCCAATATGGCCATTAGTAGGTGGAATACTAGGCTGTATCGCACTTGCTAGTACACATTTACTAGACCGTAGACTTTGGTGGATGCAAACCGAACAGAACATGAATGATGCGACTTTCGCCTTTATGCTAGGAATATCAGTATACTTTCTTTGGAATTATTCTAATGAACCTTGGTTGGCTATTTTACCAGCACTATTCATGGCATTTGGAGATGGAGTAACTGGGATAATTAGAAACTTTATGTTTAGAAAACGAACTAAAAGTGCATGGGGTAATCTTGGAATGGCGATAGTTTGTCTTCCTTTGGGATTTTTCATAGGTGGATCAGTGACTCCTTCCATACCATTATGGGGCCTATTATCAGGAGCAGTAGCTTCATTTATCGAAAGGTATGAGTTTGGTCCAATAGATGATAATGTATTGATTGTAGTCGCTTCGACCATTGTATTATTATTTGGTTTAAATATCGGTCCAATTTAATTATAAAAGACTATTTTTGATACAAGTTATTTTATTTGATAAGAAAGAGGCGATATCATGGCTCTAAGTATTGGTGACTCTGTACCCGACTTCAATCTTAAAAATGCGAATTACTCTAAAGTGGGTGAATTCGTAAATTTACAGCAATCTATGAAAGAAAACGGTTTAATCATAATGTTTGAATGTAATCATTGCCCATATGTAGTAGGTAGCATTGATAGAATTAATCTAGTTGCAGAAAAAGCTGAATCTTTAGAAATAGGTTTTATAGGAATTAATTCGAATGATTCTATCACCTATAGTTCAGATTCATTTGAGAATATGACGAAAAGAGCTGTAAAGGGAATGCCTTATCCATATCTTTTCGATGAAACTCAGCAAGTAGCTAAATCATTTGGGGCCAAAAGAACCCCAGAGTTCTATTTATTCGACGGTAAAGGTGATTTGGTATACAGTGGAAGAATGGATGATTCACCTAAAGATCCCAATCAAGTTAAATCGACAGAACTTTCTAATGCTATTGATTCAATTATCGATGGTCGTAAGCCAGATGTACAGGAAACAGAATCGATTGGTTGTTCAGTCAAGTGGAAAGTGTAGGTGATATCATGACTGGCTGTAGAAGACAATGTGATTGGGATAAGAATATGGTTTGTAGAAGTTGTGGAATTGATTATTCAGATCCAAACGATTCAAACAAAGAATCAGTAGTAGAACCACCAAAATAGAATTTCGATTGATGGATTATTTGAAAAGTATCTTTACTCAGCGTTGTCCATGCAGGTTGTAGTTTTGGCCGGGGGTATCGGTTCTAGATTGCGTCCATGGACAGAAAAAATACCCAAGCCATTACTGCCAATGCTTGATAAAACTCTGTTAGAACAAGTAATATCATGCGTTCCTGAAAATTTAGTCGATGAGGTTATTGTTGCAGGTGGATACAAAGCCGATTTGATCAAGTCACACTTTTCTAATTCTGAATATGACTTTAAAATTACATTAGTACCTGAAGACGGTCCTTTAGGAACTGGAGGTGCACTAGGTAATTGTCGTGATGTTGTAAGTGGTACTTTTGCATGTTTTAATGGAGACATAATTTCATCACTTGATGTCAATTCATTGCTTAGTTTACATAAATCTAATCAGGGTATTGGTACTATTGGCCTTTGGGAAGTTGAAGACCCTACTCGTTTTGGTATAGTTGGTCTAGATGATAATTCAAAGATTACACGTTTCAAGGAAAAGCCAACTAAGGAAGAAGTCTTTTCAAATCTAATCAATGCAGGGTCATACATATTCGAAGACGATATATTTGATTGGATTCCTCAAGGTAAAAGTTCTATAGAACGAGATGTATTTCCTATATTGGCGGAAGATGGATTGTTAAATGGACAGAAGTTTGAAGGTTATTTCGTTGATGCAGGGACACGTCAATCTTGGTCAAATGCTGTTAGAACCTGCATCGAAAATAAAATGTTCTCACATGGAGAGGTTTGTGGAAGTTCATGGTTCTCATCTCCGTTTTCAAAAGTAGAAGATGAATCCTTGATTGTTGATTCAATGATTGAAGAAAATATTGAGATTAAAAAATCAAATATTGATAACTCTACTATTCTATCTGGATCAAGGATTTCAGAGAATGTAATAATAGAATCGAGCCTGATTGGTAAAAATGTAATCATAGGTAGTAATTGTCAAATCACTGATGTAATCGTTGATCATGATAGTATTATTCCCCCGGGTACGATTTTGAATGGAGGCCAATGGCCTTTAATCGATTGAAAATGTATACTTTTACGGAAGAACTCAAATGTCATTGGCATATGGCAAAATCATGAACAGACCGTTAGTTGTAGTGAATTTCAAGACTTATGCATCTGCTAGTGCCTCATCAGCTGATAAATTAGCCAAAGAAATGGAAAACTTTTCCCAGGGTAATGTCAGAATGGTAGCAGTTGCATCAGCATTTGATTTATCTTCGATATCTAGTTTAACAAGTGAACTGGAAGTATGGTCACAACATTTAGATCCAGTTGGGCAGGGAAGCTTTACTGGATGGTTAGAACCCAAGACTGCTATTGAACGTGGTGCTAAAGGAACAATCATTAATCATGCAGAACATAAAGTGTCATTAGAACATGTAAAGTCTCTAATAGAGCAATTACCCGAAGGTTTCCCGATATGCGCATGTGCTGCAGATGTTGAAGAAGCCAAACAGTTGGCAAAACTAGGACCTACATTCATAGCAGTTGAACCTCCCGAATTGATAGGTGGAGATATTTCAGTAACCACAGCAGACCCATCTATTGTAAGCGATACAGTCGCCGCAGTTAAGTCAGTAAATCCCAATGTTAGAATTCTATGTGGAGCTGGTGTAAAGAGTGGTGCTGACGTTGCTAAGGCGATTCAACTTGGTGCAGAAGGGGTACTTCTTGCAAGTGGAGTTACGAAAGCAGATGATGTAGTTTCAATCCTTGCTGATTTAACTTCTTCATTTTAATTCATACATCGTTTTAGCATTATGATATTCTATTGCTTTTTGCTCAATTTTAGAAATCTCAAGTTCTCCATAGGCTGGACATAGTGATTTACAAGAGCACTTTTTACAATAATGTACAGAACTAGATAGAGGTACTAGTGATAAATCAGATAGAGGACCCATTCTATTTACTAGTTTGTTCATTTGTTCAACATCTTTTTCTAGTAATTGTTTAGATTGCTGTAATAGATCTTCGTTAGGAGTAAATCTTTGATGATGCCATTGACCATCGATAAACTTCACAGTATGGACAATAAATTGATCTGTTAGTGAAGGAAGATATTTTTTCTGTTTAGCCCAATTGACCATCGAAAGTGATTCTAAATCATCATATTTAGGATATTTTTCACCTTGAAAGTCGATCCGAACTAAATGCCATTTGTTTTGTAATTTAAAGGTGATATCAGGTGAGCAGTAGATGTCTAAATGTCCATTTGGAAGAAATTCGGATCTGTCAAGACAAGACCATTCTTTTATTTGACCAGTTGATATTTTCTTTATTATGTCAGTATCCCATAAGGCGTCTATTCTCGAATTACTCTTTTTTATCAAACTATTAAATAAATTTATTTTATCAGACTTTAAATTATTTTTTCGTTCAATTCCAAATTCATGCTTCAAACTTAATTTAATCTTTAAAGAAACCATTTTCTCAGACCATTCAACACTATTTCTCAAATCTTCTAGCCTTTCAACCATCACATTTCTTATTGATCGAATCATTAGATCAGAAGGTGAATGGTGTAAAAAATTGGTCTGTTTTTTAAATGATTTTTGATTTCTTGAATATCTTATAATATACTGTCTAGCACAATTCATTAGTGACTTACGTCTGGTAATACTCCACATTGTTTGTAACGGATTCATAATCTATGAATTATCATCAACCTTTGTCAATGTTATTTACATAATTCCAAAAATTGAACTAGTAATTATTGTATTTACGGTCACCCAAATAGCAATTGGAACAAGACACCAACCTACAAATTGTGTAAATGATTCAGCACCATATCTTCCAAATATTCTAGAAATCGGCCCTCCAATGGCTGCAATTAATCTCAACACAAGAATCGAAAGTCCTCCAAATATGAGGTATGACATTAGATTAAGAATCCCACTTACCATTCCACTAGTACCACTTAGTAAAGCTGCACCTACGCCCTGAGGGAATAGTGCTGGGAAGGCAAGAATACCAAACCATGCAAACCAAATACCAAGCAATACATCTCTTTCCATGTCTTGGAGTGGACGCCAATTTTGGAATGATTCAGGGAATAATCTATGTAATGACTTTGCAATAAATACTGCTTCAAAAGGCTTACCTCGAATAGCAGTTACCAAACTCATTTCTACAAACCATAACATTAACAGTATGTCTAACCAAAATAATAAGTCACTATCTATCGGTATTAATGTTCCAATCAATAGGGGTAAATTGACTACTAATATTCCAAGTGCTGATGCGCCAACTATTGATGCCCATAGGATGCCAGGGGGCAGAGGTTCTTCAGGGGGAGTCCAATCTTCTCTAGGCAAGGCTAAGAAAAATAGAAACAGACCTGGTCCTAAAAGTAATGAGAAATAAGACCCAGCATTTTGATTTCCACCCGATGAAATATCTTCGATTGCTTCAATAATTTCTTTAGAAAAGGCAATAGGCGCTTTGTTATACGTTACATGCATTGCCGGGTCTATAACTAAAACTGAATCGGCAACACCATCTGGAAGTCCACTAGCAAATTGCTCATCTTTATCAATTAGAATTTGCCATGATGCATTGATATTTGATTTCATTTGCAGTATGTCGCTTTGCATAGGATCCATTCCTGAAAGGATATGTACAACTGCTATATCATCGCCAAAATATTCAATCGTGGCATTAAATTGATTTGATTGATCAACTATATTTTCAGATGCTGGAAGTCCAATACCAACTACAAGGGCATCTTTACCTTTTATTAATTCGGAAATCGAAGTAATATCACCATTCTCATCAATTAAGTCTGAATTACTGACTCTTGTATTGTCATTAATAGCAGCATCAGCACCTAAATTTGCTTGGTCAAAGATTGTAGGAATAAATAGTAACATCATCGCGATTAAAGCCCCTAGAATCGGTAATGGTAACATTAACCCTTGACTAAAGATATTTCTTAGAAATAAGATTAGAGCCAATAATGACGATAGGGTTAGGAATAATTTAGCATTTGCAAATCCATCATTTTCTTCTTCAATTTGGAATTTTATGATTCCAAATGCATGACAATCAGTGTTTGGATTGCCGGAAATAGTGGTTATACAGAACTGAAGATTGGTTAATCCAGGGTCTAGTTCATTTTGTCCAGACCAAGTCCAAATAGAACGGTTTCCATCAATCTCACGAACCATCATTGACCTTCCTATAGAATTCTCCATCATCCCTTCACGAGTATATGGGGTTCTTTCATAATCCTCAAGAGGGCCCCAAATTTCCCATTTTGCTTCTTTAATATCGTCAGCACCCCATGGGAATAGTGGCTCGAATTCGATATGAGCCCTTCTGGATTCATCTATTACAATTTCACCTTTAGGTGTATATATTTCACCAGTGATTAAGATTCCACCACTATTCTGCTCAAGGGCACCCCACTGAACACGTGCCCTTGCAGTACATTGGTGTTGAACCGAGACCGTTAAACTAAACACATCCCCTTCTTTCATAGTTAAATTGATTTGATTTAATTCTCCAGAGAAATTCATGGCTTCATTAGAACTTATTTTGTCAACTACCTGAGTTACAACTGAATCATAAACAGGAACTCCTCCCGCATCTACTGAATAAATTAGAGTAGTTGTACCATCTAAGTTGAATTGTTCTTCCCTAGTACAGGTTTGTGGACCAGATCCCTGATCCAAGTATACAGAAAAGAAAACACTGATATTAACGATTGAACTAAATCCATTTTGTATAGGTTCACTATTTAGATTCAATATCTGTCCATTAAATCCCGAGTTAACACTGATTCCACCGGGTGCATTATCAGTTCTCTGTCTTTGTAGTACCGCATCATTTTCATCCATTCCTTCAACAAAAAGTCTCTCAAGAGGTGATACTTCCCAATCAATATATCCTGCTTCATAGACCGTTTCTTCAAATGCATTAACTGTGCTAGATAGCGTTAAACCACAGATTAGTGTGAGCAATAGCAGAGTGATGCTACGCTGGCGCATGAACATACCAATCTGTTTTGGTTGAAGAACTCGCCGACGATTTGTCATAGATTCATACGAATCTGAGCCAAGCCCACATAGTCATCATTCCAAAGGTGATTGCCAGAGTATTTACTCCACCTTTGGTAAGATATCCACGATTCTCAAAAACTGCGCCTAGAAGGCTATCGACTTGACAACCAATCCATCCAATGAGACATGTCAAAACCGAGAGATATACTCCTTCCATGATATCTTCATTTAGATTTGTAATATACCATGCGATAAAGGCCAATGCCCCAATTATTGCTGAACCTAGAAGTGCTGCCTTTTGACCTGTGGGTGAATAACCACCATTCAATCCTGCATCACATGGCTTTAGAGTTGTAATCATTTTCACATTATCATCAAGGCACCCAATCTCACTAGCAAATGTATCTGCAGCAGCTACTGCTACAGCAGCACTAAACATCCATATTCCAAATTGCCAATCCTCTTGCAAAAAGGCCATTGCAGCAACAACAGCAGGAAGTCCACCATTTGCTAAAACATTGATCCAGCCCCGATGTCCATCATCGGATTCACTCATATTACGATTTTTCTTATCTTCAAAGCGCCATTTTGTTGCTTTATGAGATGCTAATAAAAAGGCTAATAGTATTACTAACCAAGTCCAATGTCCCATTCCACCTACTACTAAACCAATGAATGTAGCAGAAGCAACTCCAGCAGTATCAAGCATCTTAGCTTTTGAAGAACCAATAATGAGACCTACAATAATGATTGCTGTAACAATCAGATTGCCCTGATTGAAACCTCCTGTCAAGACATCCATGGTATTCCCAATACATGGTCGGAATAATACGACTTAAAGTGTGATTGCCTTTAACCATCGAAACCAGATGTTTTTCAAGCAACTGGATTATCTGGATTTAGAAATACAGAAGGTATTATTCTTCTTAGAATAAACCATAGAATTGATATTAGTAGGACAACTACTAGAATCTGGATTATGAATGATAAATTCATAGGGTTATCTATAACTAATACCCCCGTTAACCACATTGAACCATTCCAAACTCCATGACATAATATTGCAATAAGGAGGGCTTTGACTGGTGACTTTGTAATTTTGATAGTCTTATTATTGCCTGCACTTAACCACTTTGGGAGTATTATTTCTTGCTTATCCATACTTGAACTAGAAATTGGACTTCCTGTCTTTTTATCAAATAGAACCCATTGACTTTCACTATTATCCATATCGGAATTTGATTGCTTCTTAGTGACGATATAATGCCCTAATGCATATCCAGTTATTGCAGTCCATGTAGCATGCCCTGGTATTGATCCAATGGCTCTTAATACAGTAGTTATAATGAAACTAATAGCAACAGCTTCTCCAGTCAATAATGAACTTAGGATATAAGTCATATTTTCCAAAAGAGCAAATCCTAAGCCAACTGAAAAACCGATTTGGAATCCTCTCTTTGAAGAATCAATAAATCTAGAAAGAAGTAATACAGCAGCAGCCTTACTTAATTCTTCACCAATTGGTGCTGAGAGAAATAGAATCATACCATATCCAAGACTTTCAGGGCCACCATAATCGATGCCAAGTAAATTAATGATTATTGGAGAGATTAATGAATTGATTATTAATGCAGGGAATGTGGATAGCATTCCTGCAATAAGCATCCATTCACCTTGACGTTTTGTAGTTTTTAGTCCAAAATATTGATTTGAAGTAGACCACCATGCAAATACTGGTGTTGAAAAACCGATTAACCATGCAGGTATTGCAATTAATACGAAAAGTAGTATTACAGATAGAGATGAACTGAATAGGAGAGGGATCATACAAATAGTTGAGATTATAGTTCCAAGAAAGAAAATCATCCACAATTGTTTGAGGGGAGGGATTTCTAAGGGCCCAGTATTGTGTACCAAGTGATGCTTTATGGTAGTTAGAGCCGGTGTCTGTAATAGAGTTGAAGGTTTTATCAAATGAGCATTAGAACCTTCTGGATTATGATCTAATCTGACAATGTGGGCTAATTTAGGTCTTCTAAGAACAAGGAAGAGTAGTAGAAAGGGCGTGGAACACAATGTCCCAATAATCACTTGTATTGGGCTACTTGGGCCTAAATCTCCATCAAAATCAGAATCTAAGAATCCAGATATACATAGAACTGCAATTTGGACTAAAAAGAATAATACAATCACTAGCCCTAAGATTGAACGTATAGTTTTCCACTTAGAAGAAGTTTGTGAAAGGTATAGATTTCCTGGTGGGGGGGAAAGTGGAGTTTCCATCAACCCCTGCATAAACCTCGTAGGTGTTCAATGACTTCAATTCTTTCTAATTTTGTCCCGCTCAGTTCGCCCATCACTCGTCACTGAAAAACAGCATTCGGCTAAAGCAGTCATCACAGCGGGATTGTCGGTACATGAAGTCATTCTTCAAATCATCGATTAAGATTCTATTCATCTAAGAAGCCATATCTCCAATTATGGGGTGGAGCAAATGTTTCCTTTATTGATCGAGGTGATACCCATCGCAATAGATTTAGTGGCGAGCCTGCTTTGTCATTGGTACCACTGCCTCTTGCGCCTCCGAATGGCTGTTGGCCTACAACAGCACCAGTTGGTTTATCATTGATATAGAAATTTCCAGATGAATACCTTAGTGCCTTCAAGGCAGTTTCAATATCTTCTCTATTTCTTGCAAATATTGAACCAGTAAGTGAATATTCTGAGGTTTGGTCACAAATCTCCAGTATTTGCTCAAATTCATGATCAGGATATATGTGGATAGATAATACTGGTCCAAAGATTTCCTCACTCATAGATTCATATTTAGGATCAGAACAAATAATTGTAGTCGGTTCAATAAAGTATCCTTTTGAATCATCATATCCTCCTCCAGTAACTATTTGACATCCTTCATCAGACTTTGCTCTGTCGATATATCCAGCAATATTATCGAAAGATTTCTTATCGATTACTGCTGACATAAAATTAGAGAAGTCTTTGGGGTCTCCAATAGTAATTTTAGCGACTTCGGTACAATATTCTTCTTTTATTGAATCCCATACTGACTTTGGAATATATGCTCTACTAGCAGCGCTACACTTTTGACCTTGGAATTCAAAAGAACCTCTTAGTAGGGCTACAATTAGTGCCTTATTATCACAACTTGGATGTGCGACAATAAAGTCCTTACCGCCAGTTTCTCCAACAACACGTGGATATGAACGCATATTTGGAAGATTTTCAGCGACATCCTTCCACATACTTCTAAAAACAGCTGTAGAACCTGTAAAGTGAATTCCTGCTAGCATTGGATGAGATAAACAAATTTCACCAACCATGCTCGCCTTTCCAGGTATGAAATTTATTACTCCATCAGGCAATCCAGCATCCATCATTAATTTCATCAAGAGATAATTGGAAAGATATGAATTTCTACTTGGTTTCCAGACACCAGTATTCCCCATTATGGCTGCAGAGGAGGGAAGATTTGCTGCAATACTGGAGAAGTTGAAAGGAGTAACTGAGAATACAAAGCCTTCCAATGGACGTACTTCACTAGAATTCCACATGCTAGAAGTTGAAACAGGTGGTTGTAGGTCTTCATATATTTGTCTAGCATAGTTAGTATTAAATCTCCAAAAATCAATTAACTCACACGCGGAATCAATTTCTGCTTGATGGCAAGTTTTTGATTGATTTATCATTGTACTTGCGTTAATTTGTGCACGGTATTCACCTTTAAGCAATTCACTGGCTTTCAAAAATATAGCACAACGTGATTCCCAAGGCATAGTAGACCATGAGTCATGAGCATCTAGAGCCGCTTGTATTGCATCCTTAACTTCATTTTCTCCAGCAAGGTGGACTCTAGCGATAACATGACTATGATTATGTGGCATTACTTGTTCTACAACATTATTTGTGTAAACTTCAACACCATTGATAATACAAGGTATTTCAACAATTTCACTAGACTGTCGAACTAATTCTGCCTTTAGAGATATTCGTTCAGGGCTACCCGGCAGGTATCCAAGAATTGGTTCATTTACAGGAGTCGGTGGGCGCGGTACATTATTCACCATATTACAACGCAGTAGTACTCGCTTTTTCAATATCTCGCTAATATAGGTATGACAACTTTTCTCTTAATTTAGATAGTTTAGGTCCAACTACTGCCATGCAGTATCCTTGATAGGGGTTTCGAGCATAGTAATCATGATGGTATTTCTCGGCAATAGTAAAATTTGTCGGGGGTTCAATTATAGTAACTATTTCTTTATCATAATATTCTTGCATTTGAGAAATAACTATCTTGGATATTTCCTCTTGTCCATCTTCAACCGGCATAATACAACTACGGTACTGTGTTCCAATGTCATTTCCTTGACGATTTAATTGAGTTGGATCGTGTACTGAAAAGAATACTTGTAAAATAGTTTCAAATGAAATCACCTCATTATCATAAATGACTTCAACAATTTCCGCATGTCCAGTGTTTCCCGAACAAACTGAATCATAGTCTGGATTTTTTCCAGGTCCACCAGCGTATGCCGGTAATGCTGATTCAACTCCTCTCAAATCTTTGAATGCACCTTCTGTACACCAAAAACATCCCCCACCTAATAACGCTCTTGCCATAGAAATAGTAACTGGCACTACAATATCAAGTATTGCATTAGAGCATGAGTTAAACTTAGCAAATCACCACACTAAATACATCCTTTGATAAACTGTATTGAATGGCCGAGACTCATGGAATCAGTCACTGATCCTAAGATGCTCGAGAATCGAGTTTTCTACCGACTTGGCGAATTTACTTTTGATAATAGAAAAAAAGTACTTGTTTTAGGATTACTGTCATGCTTAATGATGACTTCTTTAATGGCCATAGGTCCGGATTGGGCTGATTCATGGGGTGAAGGTGAATTAGAATCAGTTAGTGCTATTGAAACTAAAAATGATGCATTTTCTGAAACTAATTCTAGTTCCCAAGGTTTCACTTTACTAGTATTCCACCCATCTCTAGATGATAGTTCGGATGTTTGGCAACAATCAGTTATAGAAGCCTTGAAAGAATTCAATCGAAGTGAATATGTATCTATTGTATATTCATGGGATGTTGTTGGCGATGAAAGAGATAAATATATTTTTCAAAATGATACAGGGAGTTGGGCTAGAAACGTTTTGACTTTTGATTTAGAACGCAAGGAAGCAAAAGTTCTGTACTCTGAACACAAAGATAGTGTTTCAATAGATGGCGATTTTGAAACGTGGAGAACTGCTAATACAGCAATTGAGTTTACTTTTGATGATAGAATTAAGACCGATTTAGTAAAGGCAGAATTAATTTCAGGGCCACTTTCGCTGATTATTCTTGGAATTGTATTTGGGACATTGCTTGCAGCACTATTGCCAGTTGGAATCGGTATATTGACTGTAATGGCGGCAGTAGGTGTCACATACTTTTTATCCAATATTACAACAGTAGATGTTTATTCTGTAAACATCATCTCACTGATAGGTATAGGCATATCTATAGATTATTCTCTATTCTTAGTTAATAGATTTAGAGAAGAACTAGGTAGAGGCCGTGAAATAAGAACTGCGACTGCTATGACGGTTGCAACTGCTGGAAAAGCAGTCTTCTTCAGTGGAGTAACAGTCGCTATAGGATTGATGGGACTCTTATTTTTTGAGAATACAAATCTTCCAAGTTTGGGAATTGGCGGTACTTTAGCAGTTACAATTGGAATGATTTACTCATTAGTTGTATTGCCAGCAGTATTGGCTATGTTAGGTGATAAAATCAATACTGGGAGAAGACTACCGTTTTCCTTTAGCATCAAAAATGAAGAGGGTGAAGGGGTTTGGTCTAAAATCGCCAATACAGTCATGAAGTACCCTTGGGCCGTATTAATCCCTACTCTGATAATTTTATTAGGTGCTGGACTACCATTTTTACAAGCAGAGTATTCTCTTGCCTCTAGAGATGCTCTTCCTCCTGAAGACGAGTCAAGAGTTGGATTGGAAAAGATAGATGAAATTTGGACACAAAGTGCTACTAACTCTGCCTTGGTAGTAATTGACTTTGATGGGCAAGATCCTCTTAGTGAAAATAATATAAGAATATTACATCGTTGGATGGTATCTAATATTGAAGATGAAAGAGTGCTAAATGGATTTGGCTATGCACTACCTGATGCCTCAATGAGTGAATCAGATGTTGTCAACTTTTGGCTTGCTCCAAATGAGAGTTTGGATAATGGTACGATTGAGTTACGTGAATATTTACGACAAGAATTCATCTCACAAAACGTGACATACCTAGTACTTTCATTGAACGGTCCAATTACTGGCTCTGATAGTCGTGACTTTGTTTCGAGTATTAGGGATAGCCGTTCAGAATTACTAGATGATTTGTCTATAGGTGAGTCGGGTAGTTTAGAGGTTGCAGGTTTTGCTGCATTAAGTTTAGACACATTAGATGCAATAACTGATAATCTTCCGATTGCAATAATTTTTATCTTGATTGCGACAATTATATTGATATTTATTCAAGTTAGAAGTGTAATTATACCATTCAAAGCAATAGTAATGAATATTCTCTCAATCTCAGCATCATTTGGAATGTTAGTTGTAGTATTCCAATGGGGTTATGGTTCAGAACTTCTAAACTTCACTCCCCAACCGATAGAAGCAACAACACCAGTCATAATATTCTGTATCGTGTTTGGCCTTTCAATGGATTATGAAGTATTAATGTTATCTAGAATTCATGAAGAATGGGAGAGGACCGGAGATAATACCTTGGCTGTAGCAAATGGATTACAGAGGACAGGTCGTTTAATCACAGGTGCAGCTGCAGTAATGGTAGTGGTATTCAGTGCATTTGGTTTGTCATCAGTCATTATATTGAAGCAGATTGGTTTTGGACTTGCATTAGCTATTTTCCTTGATGCGACTATCGTTAGAGCACTAGTTGTTCCTGCGACTATGAGATTAATGGGCAAAGCCAATTGGTGGTCACCCAAATGGATGGACCGTTTATTTTCAGTCAAGAAACCAGTGCAATTAACTGAGGAAAATGAAGATTAATCATTCTTCATAAAGGTCCCAATCATTTGATTCCGAACCTCTCCAATACCATATTTCGCTAGCTTCGGGATGTTCAATCCACTCATAACCGTCACTATCGATTTCTCCAAACAGTTCATTACTAGGCGGTAAATTACCAATGAGATATTGAGTCTCACTAATTATAGGTGCCATTCCAGCAAGACTTAGAGCATCACCAGATATGTCTTCAAAGAATTCTTCTTGATTCTCGAATGCCTTAGTCAGACCTTCGGGTATGTTTTCATCATTTCTTCTCCTAAGGACAACTATGGCGGTAATTATCGAAATTATAATTATAGCAATTAAAGTGAAGGAAGTTCCTGAGCCTAACCAAGAGGCTGAAGGGAATATATCTGTATTATCACCTACACCATCTCCGTCAGAATCTACAGTTTCTGAGCTATCATTAGGAAAATCATCTTCATTATTACCGACACCATCCCCATCTGAATCAAAGAATTCATCTGGATTTAGTGGGAACATATCCTGTGAATCAATAACTCCATCAGAATCATCATCATAATCTTCTAGTGAATCTTGACATCCATCATTATCAAAGTCAGTTTCTGCAGTAGAAATCCACCCCAAGTCGCCTATAGGGCATTGATCTTTGTCATCTAACATTCCATCATTATCGTCATCATCATCTTCTAATTCATCATGACAACCATCACTATCATGGTCTGTAGAAGGGTTGGAAAACCAATTGATAGCCATTACAGATTCCCCATTATGACAACTATCCATATTATCGTTAATCATATCATTATCATCGTCCTCATCTTCAGAGGAATCTTGACAACCATCTCGATCATAATCATTTTCTGAATTTGAAATCCATCCTAGTTCACCAATTGGACACATATCATTAACATCACTTACGGCATCATTATCATCATCTAAATCTTCAGTTGAATCTTGGCATCCATCGTTATCGTAATCGCTATTTTGAAAAGATATCCATCCTATTTGACCAGTTGGACAAGAATCAGTTAGATCTAATTTCAAGTCGCCATCATCATCTTCATCTTCTAAAGAATCATGACATCCATCACTGTCATAATCATTAGATTGGGATGAAGACCAATTTAGTACTCCTCTTTTACACGAATCATTCAGGTCAATCATACCATCATTATCATCATCTAAATCTTCATCATTATCAAAACAACCATCCATGTCATGGTCCAATGAGTAACTTTGACTCCAGCCTAGAGTTCCTTCCTTACAATCATCATAAATGTCCAATGCACCATCATTATCGTCATCATCATCTTCTAATTCATCATGACAACCATCACTATCATAGTCAGTTTCGGAATTGGAATACCAGTAGGATAATCCTAATTGACATGCATCTACAATATCAGCAATCCCATCACTATCATCATCCAAATCTTCGTTTGAATCTCTACAACCATCAAGGTCATAGTCAGATGAAGAATTTGAAATCCAATCAGAATCACCTTTCGGGCAAGAATCATTTGGATTCAATACACCATCATTGTCATGGTCATTATCTTCTTGAGCATCTTTGCAACCATCGCGGTCATAATCGTTGATTTCATTTGAAGTCCATCCTAATTCTCCTAAAGGACATTGGTCTGATAAATCTGGAACCCCATCATTATCATCATCTAAGTCTTCAGTTGAGTCTCTACATCCATCAGAATCATAATCTGTTGATGGTTTAGATTCCCACCCAAGATTCCCTAGCATACAATCATCAATAGTATCTTCTTTGTTATCATTATCATCATCGAAATCTTCAGTTAAGTCTCTACATCCATCAGAATCATAATCTGTCTGATTACTCGAAATCCATGACATTTCACCTGGATTACAACCATCATTATCATTGTAAATACCATCATTATCATCATCCCAGTCTTCAATTCCATCTTTACATCCATCCATATCAAAATCAAGTTGAGAACTTTGTGAGTTCCAATTCAACTCTCCTTTGGGACAAGTATCGTCGTCATCATTTCTTTGGTCATTATCATCATCATCATCTTCCATAGAATCTTGACAACCATCTCCATCCCAATCGATATTCGGGTCTCCACTGGTCCAATTTAGTAAACCTTTGATACAATTATCATAATCATCGTAAACGCCATCATTATCATCGTCATAATCTTCTGAGGAGTCTTGACAACCATCTTCATCATAATCATTTATAGAATCGCTATACCAGTCTAAATCTGAATATGGGGCTTGGCATAAATCATCAATATCCAAAACACCATCATTATCATCGTCTAAATCTTCAGAAAAATCTTGACAACCATCTGAATCATAATCTTCATAATAATTCCAACTAGACCAGTTTGTTGCTCCTCTAGGGCATGAGTCCAATGAATCTTCTAAACCATCATTGTCATCATCTGAATCTTCCGTTGAATCTTTACATCCGTCCCAATCTAAATCCAGTGAACTATTAGTTGAATCCCAATTGATTTCTCCTAATGGGCATTGATCAATATAGTCTTCAATCCCATCATTGTCATCATCATAATCTTCCTCCAATATTAAATTAAAAAGGTGTGTATCATAACTTGAACCATTAGTGGTAATATTGGTATTATTGAAGGGAACATATGTCGAAGTTGATGCTATTGCGATAGAAATTCGACCTGTTTTATCAATATCAAGTCCAGTGATTATATCATTATTATAAAATCCAAATTGTTGAGATACATAACCTAAACTGCCGTTTACTTGGGATTTACCTTGGTCGAATAAAAACAGACAAAATGAATCGTAATCAGAATTAGATGTCGAATAAAGATTTAGGAAAGGAATACTACTAGTATTATTATCAACCATTGTTAGAATCGAATAAAAATTTCCACATAATGCGTAGGCATGATCCGAATGGACCAAATCAGTGAATACCGAAAGGTAATTGTATGAACTATCCCACATTAAATACTCCCATTGTAAAGAATTACTAACGCTATTTGGGATATAATTTATCTCTCCATAAAATGCTTTATATCCATCATAGGTGTATTCTCCCAGTGGAGTAATTACTCCCCAGTTTCCAAACTCTAATGTTGAAAAATTGAAGGTATCAGCTTCCATAGCACCTGCAACAGCAATGTTAACATCCCCAGTTTGATTTTCAAATTCAAGAACAATTTGGTTTACCCATGCCTCTGCATATCCAGAATGTGATTCAACAGAAACAGTGTCGATACAAACCCAATCATGAAATAAAGTGATTGAAACTATAGCATCGCTAGTCGCAGAGTTATTCTTACTAATTGAACACTGTACAATTCCATTCTTTTTGATATTCATTGTCGGCGTATCTTGGTAAGAAACCATGGACATATATCCTTGTTCTGTGTTTGAAATCCTTCTAAAAATACCTCCGTCATTAGGCACCGGAGTCGGATTTTCTATAGATATAATATCTTGCCCCCATATTCCATTAGATGAAATATTAATGACAAAACCCTCTATGGAATTAAGGGCTAAAGTTTGAGTTCCAAATGTGAGGGTAGTCATTTCCGAGTTGTAAATTGAAATAACGACATTATTATTAGAACCAATAGCAATTCCTTGAGATGTCTGATTTCCAAAATTCTCATTGTGTTCAATCCATTCTATATCACCTTGGTCCGAGATTTTCATCACATAAGGGTCCCAATAATTATTTGAATCTATTATGTCCCAGTTATTATTTGTAGCATACCAAGTTGCATTGGTTAATACATTACTAATTAGATAGATAGAATCATCCTCTGCTAATACTATGTCAGTGTAGTCCTCATCAAAAGTATAAATCAGCCAATCAACATTTCCTGAACTGTTAATTTTAGAAACAAAAGAATAGCCCGGACGATTTGGGTCAGTTGTAATATTATAATTTTGGAATTTAGAATAATTCCCTAGAGAATAGCCAGACACGATTTGATTATTATTACTATCAAAAAGAATATCGGAAATAACATCGGTACCATCTCCTTCTAAAAATGCGTTTGAAATAAACATCTCATGGTCATCACATCCATCAGAATCATGATCACGCATGCTAAGTGAGTAACTATTTACTTGACCAGGTGTACATTGGTCATCAAGATCTAAAATCGAATCATTATCATCATCTGTATCAATTGAATCATCTATTCCATCATTGTCCCAATCAAAAGCAGATACTACAGGTGAAAATGAAGTAAATATGAATAAGAAAACTAATATCAGTGGTATAACTTTTCTATCGGTCATATAACACCCTGATAATTCGAATGTAAAACCTTTACACCGTCAAAATATTTCATAATCTCTTTTAGATTAGAGTTATAGCACCTCTCATGACCGACATAGTTTACAGTCCAGACGGTAAGTTCATGTGGTCTGGAACAGAGTGGATTCCAGTACCGCCAAGTGGGACTCAAACTCTTAATATGCAAGATTCAGTTGTAGGTGGAGATGTAGTTCATAATACTGTCATAAATAATGATGCTAATGCTGTTACTGCAGCGGTTATAGCAGCATTGCAACAATTGGGGGTGCTTGGAGAGAATACTCCTCACCAAGCCCCACCTACTCCCGAAATTGAACTACCTCAATCCTTCCAAGTTGGAGACCATGTTGAATACCACAGTCCAACTAATGCTCGATGGCTAAATCAATGTAAAGTAGTGGCAATCAATGATGACGGAACCTACAGAGTTGAAGTTCCTAAAGATACTGTAATTGAAACTAAATTGGCTGTTGTAATTGGGACTTCACCTGGAACTATCCGCCCAGCTAGCATACCATTAAAATCAGGAGATAGAGTGTTCGTTAATTGGAAAAATTATGGTCACTATTACCCCGGTAAAATAGCCAGCGAAAACCTAAATAATACATTCAACATCCATTTTGATGATGGTGATGTTGAATATAATGTAGAATGGGAAAGGATAGAACCTCTGAATGAAGAATCTAAAGAAGTGCAAGATTATATCGAAAACGAGTCCCAAGCTGAAAGAGAACTTATAGAAGCATTCCAAGTTTTTGATACAGATAATAGCGGCAAAATTTCTGCAAGAGAATATTTCACTATCCTCACTGAAATGGGTGATGAACCTATCTCAATAGATGAAGTAATGCAAGAATTTGTTAATATCTTTCCAAATAGGGATATTGGATTAGATTTTGAAATTGACTATCGCTCTCTTGCCAAATACATGATTGGTTCTGAAGATTCAGAATTATCGCAAATCAAACCGGAAGTAGTTATTCGTGATGCTATAATTTCGGATTCAATACTGAGAGGCTATGCATATGCTCATCCAAAATTAGGTGAAGGGCCGGTCAAATCATCAGCAATCCAGGCAATAAAATATGATGAAAGAGCAACAGCAAGAGTTGAAACAAAAAATACAATTTACGTTGTTGGTCCAACTGGCTGGAAAGTTAGGCCAGACGACCATCCTTTCAATGAATCATCTTTTTGATAAGTTCAACAAGTCAAGTTGAATGGAACGATGGTTCTTGAGAAGCATTGACAAAAGAAATCAACGGTGATAATATTTTATTCACTATGTTAGATTTGATTCTAGTTAGATGAATCGGTAATGATTCTAGCATAAAGACTGTTTGAAATAAACAGAGGTTTATGTCTATTTGTAGATATTATTGGACATGAGCAAGTCGGTAGACTCGGTGAATTGGTTCTTTGTCCCGTATGACCAGCTCAATCATGATATTTTCCCTTGGGCAGATTCGGATAGGGGAAGTAATGGTTTGATTTTCGTTGAATCATCCAAAAAAGGTAATTCAAAAAACTTTCATAAACAAAAACTGGCTTTGTTACTATCAAATATGAGGCATTTTTCAGAGGAGGCTAAGTCCTTAGGCCATCCTGTTATTTACAAGAGTACTAAACTAGGATACAGTGAGGTTTTGGAGGAATTATACGAACAACTTGGTTCGATAAAAGTGGTTAAACCAGCAGAAAGAGAATTAAGAATCGAATTAGAATCGTTACTAAGTAACGGTAAAGTTCAGTTCTTAGAACATGAAGGTTGGCTGACAAAAAGGAGTTGGTTTTTAGAAAGTGTTGGAGATAAACCACCATTTAGAATGGACCGTTTTTATCAACGTGTAAGAAACGAAACAGGAATTTTGATGGAGCAAGGAAAGCCAATTGGAGGTAAATATAGTTTTGATTCTGAAAATAGATTTCCTTGGAAAGGCGACCCTGAAACTCAGTTAGAACCCGAGTATGAAGTTGACGAAATCGATATTGAAGTTATGGAATTAGTCAATTCCAAGTTTTCATTACATCCAGGAAGTTGCGACTTGTCTAAAGTTCCAACTACCTTAGAGCAGAATTTCAAGAGTCTTGAGTGGGCTTTAGAGAATCTGCCGAACTTTGGTCGTTATGAAGATGCGATGAGCATGAAAAGTCGTTATCTATTCCATTCCAAATTAGCAACATCGATCAATCTACACCGCTTATCTCCTAAGCAGGTTATTGATTCTGTATTGAGTACTCAAGCTCCGCTAAACAGTCTTGAAGGATTTTTTAGGCAGATGATTTGGAGAGAATATGTTATGCATATACATGAAGTGACAGACGGATTTAGGACACTGCAAGTATTTGACAAAGATTCTGGGGAACCAAATTTCTTGAATCAGAACAACTCTCTACCTGAAACATATTGGGGTTTGAAGAGTGGTTTCAATTGTTTAGATAATGTTGTAGAATCAGTAATGGATGAAGGTTGGACTCACCATATTCCAAGACTTATGATTCTGAGTAATTTTGCTAACTTGCTAGATATTAATCCTCGAGAACTAACCACTTGGTTTCATGAAGCATTCATCGATGCATACGACTGGGTTGTTGAACCAAATGTGCTTGGAATGGGGACTTATTCACTTGGAGATGCAATGATGACTAAGCCATATATTTCAGGAACTCCTTACATCAATAAGATGTCAGACTTTTGTAAGTCTTGTAAGTTTGATCCTAAGAAAAATTGTATGGTTTCAAATCTTTATTGGGCTTTTATAGAACGGCATAAAAGTGCATTTGAAGGTAATATTCGTATGGCAATGCCTCTAAGAAGCCTAGCAAAACGAAGCGATGAAAAGAAAGAACAAGATAAATTAGCCTTTGAATATATTTTATCATCTCTTTCTAGCGGCCAAGAAGTCATGATTCAACCTTAACAATAAATCAAAAAGCATGAGTTTCTAGCGAAGTATATGAAAGCCACAGACTCTTTAGATTTTGGCAGAGGTGGCTTGAAGTTGGCCAATAGAACTCTATTGGCGGCCATGACGAATAAACAAAGTAATCTTGATGGTACATTATCAGATGAAGAAATAAAATGGTTGGTCAGACGTGCCAAAGGAGGTTTTGGAATAACCACAACTGCGGCGGCAAATGTTACAGAAACTGGCCGTGGATGGGATGGTGAGATGGGTGTCTGGGGAGACCACCAATTACCAGGTCTTACAAAAATGGCAGAACAACTCAATGAAACAGAAACCATTAGTCTAGTTCAATTATTTCATGGTGGAATGCGCGCACCAGAGCAATTAAATGGTGTTCAACCGATTTCAGCTAGCAAGAATACTGAGGCAGGAATGGATGGCGCTTATACTAGGGAAATGTCAGAAGATGAAATATATTCAATGATCGAATCATTTACACAGGCTGCGGTTAGGTGTGAAAAAGCAGGCTTCCATGGAGTCGAATTACATGGCGCTCATTCTTATCTAATCTGTCAATTTCTTGGAGAGTTAACTAACCGTAGAGAAGATGGTTGGGGAGGGGATATTTACTCCCGAAGCCGGTTTCTTCGTGAAATTATTCAATCGGTTAGAAAGGCTACAAACCCTAATTTCCTAATCGCTGTAAGAATTTCTCCAATAATAGAAAAGGCTGGAATTTACCTCGAGGAAAGTCTTGAACTGGCTAAAATATTGTGTGAAATGGAAATCGATATGTTACATATATCATGTTGGGATGTTTTTCAGCCAGTTGAGGGGGATGAATTAGGACCAAGTCTAACAAATAGATTCAGTGACGTAGTTCCAAAAAATATCCCCCTAATCTCTACTGGAGCGATTTGGAGTTCAAAGGATGCCCAATGGCTAATGGATGAGGGTGCAGATGTCGTTGGTGTTGCTAGAGTAGCAATTGCTCACCCCGATTGGCCTCAGGGGGTTGTCGATGAATCTTATCAACCTCAGAGCCCACCTTTCAGCGTCAAGCACCTTGAAAATGTCGACCTAAGTCCGGTCTTTATTGAATACATGAAACGTTGGAAAGACTTTGTGTTAGATGAAAATATATAGCACCATTATGATCATCACGTTGCAATATAATCGAAGTTTTGCATGCTTTCTTTTACATACTTGTTAAACAATAAATGTTTGAACTAATTAATAATAGTTTGAGTGTTCTATCCACATATGAAACAAATTTAAATCACTATAGGTCAGTATATTATCTGTGTTAAAATAAAATGTTTAATCCATTTTATGATCTAATTATCCGATTGATGGCAAAAACTACATACTAACCCACTAACATCAACTATGGAATTGGAGGCACTTGGGTGGCTATTATCGCTTCTTTTCATTGGATTGGTTACACCAGGTCCAAACAATATTACCTGCACAATTCATTCCGCTTTACACGGACGAAAGTCTAACATTCCATTAATTGGGGGAATGGCTATTGGATTTTTCATAGTCCACATTATCTGTGGATTTACAGTAGAATATTTTTCTGAGCAGAGTACTTTCTCTAAAATACTCAACTATGGAGGACTATTATTCATCATTATCCTAGGCCTTGGAGTTATAGCATTAGGTTGGTCTGGTAAAGCCAATAAAATGCCGGAATCACTTCCACAAATTGGAATGAAAGGTGGCATCCTAATGCAGTTTGTCAATGGTAAAGAATGGTTCATGGTTTTTACAGTAATGGCAACAGTATTGGACGGTTTTGGCGGGGGTTTGATAGGAATTTTATCAATTGCTTCCATTACTGTCACCGGAGGTCTTAGCGCTATGATCGGTTGGACGTTTTTTGGTTCATCAATTCAACACAAATTGACGAATCCTTCGTTTACCAAAGTTGTTTTTACAACGCTCGGCGGATTATTGATAATTTTAGGTTTGATTCTTTCATTGAAATGATTAATCCGAAGATTGCTTGGACCATGACTGAATGATAACACTCTCTGCCGATTGGAGATGTTCAGCAACAGTCCCTTGCCTAATATTCAAAGATTCTGCGATTTCTCTTTGAGTACAACTTCTTGGTGTTGAATAATATCCCAGATTCACTGCCCTTGCCATCACTTCATGCCTTCTAGGTGGTAGTACAGGGGCCGATATCCAGTCTGCAGCGAGGTTTTTGGAAATTCTCATCCTTATTTCAGTAGGAATCATTTTGACTAATTCATCACGAGTTCTTTTCAAAGCCCGTGGAGTGCCTTGGACAGTCCAAAACAATCCATTTTTTACCGTCAAAGAGGTTGGTGCAGTAAGCCAGCAGTGGGGAATAGATTGTACCAGTGAAGACAATGGTCCTGGTAATTCTGCAATGATATAAGCATGATCAGGTCTTCTAAGAATGATCTCCTTTATTATCAAAGAAGATTCAGACTTTAACTCACTTTCAAATACATCTGGATTATCAAATTCAACACGCAAAAGATACTTGGCAATTAGAGACTGAGAGTCTAAATTATTTATCAGTTCGATTTTGGTAAAATCCTCTAACATTGAAACTCCGGGTAGGTGGAGTGCTTGCTCTACAGAGATTTGGACTTGAAAAAACCGGAGGCCTACTTCCTGTACCATGCCTCTCATGATAGGGCTGTTATTTATTATGTTTTTGAATACTATTTTTATGGTTCTATAAATTTATTATGATATCATCCTGTTTTATAAAATAATAATCATAGTTTTGAATTTTAATCTTACTTACTCAGTAAAATTAAAAACCTTTAGATAAAGATCTATACTTTTTTTGGAGGATTATAATGATTTACAGTATCTTGACCTGCATTTATATCTAGATTTGGAATCAAACCGTGTATTATTAGACGGATGCCACCCAAGGTGAACCAAAAAGCCATTTTCCAAGCACCGATCAAATGAGAAAAGTATGATTTATTGATATCGCTAAGATGACCCATGGTTAAGCCTCGAAGACCAACGGTATGAAGACTTTGTAGGTTTATATGGTATCTTTAGTTTGAATTATGAATGAATAAAGTTTTAATCTCTAGTGAACTTTTTAACCATTATGCTTGAGATTTGGTTGAGAGTTCTACTCGAACTCTGACCCCCAATAAAAACAAAATGTTTGCTCTTTTTCACTCCTAACTAATCAAACGCAGTGCATCGTTTTTACAAAGTGGACGTGCCGAGATTTGAACTCGGGGCCTCTACCATGCCAAGGTAGCGATCTTCCAACTGATCTACACGCCCATATGGGTGCTTTCGCAAACAGCCCAACTTCAAGCCCATCATAAGCATTTTCAATCATCTAAGCATTGATGAGTGGTAACTAATTCGCACTTACATGGGCGAGAAGCCAAGCGGGCTATTAGGCAATGTTGCACAGCCAGAAGAACCTCCATATGTGCCGGAAGGGGTGATAGTTGATTCATTAGCTGCTCTTTCAGGTGTGACAGATGCAGTTTTCATGCCATGGATAGAGGATAGAATTAATTTAATTTGGTTGGCCTCGGATGATGATCGACTAGGAATGACAAGATTCGAGGAAGGTTCAGCGGAATTGACTCGGAGGAGAAGATTGAGATTAGATCCAGGGATGGTTACAATTGGACTTCATCCGGCCTTACTTGAAGATAAGACGCTGTATAGGCATACTTTTGTTCATGAATTTCTTCATGCTAGTGGTATGACATTACATTCTCCAAAACACGATGAATTGACAAATTCAGTTGCTCCTATGCCCAAATTAAAGGATTCACCTCTTCTTCAGAGAATGAGAGATTCTGTACTTGGAGAATTAAAGGTTCAACATTGGGAATGCAAAAACTGTGGATATTCATGGAGTCGAAAGACTGTGAGAAAACCTTCTAGATGCCATAAATGTGCAAGGCCACTATGATGATTCATACTCAAAGTTCATGAAAGAGATGCTTTTGGCCAGACTTGGACGTATAGTGTAGTCGGATATCACTCTGGCCTTCTAAGCCGGCGACCCGGGTTCGAATCCTGGTACGTCCGCCATTCAGTAAGTCGTTTACGGGTTGTGTTGGATTAGTTGGTACTAGTTTCATACACCAATCTTTTTTTCTTACTTCACCCGATGCTCTCATATATGGCATGTTTGTGGGCGACCTGTTCACCATGAAGCGAGGGTCACGTGCTTGGAAAAAAACTGGCAATCAACGTTGGAAGTGGCGCAAGAAAAAACTGCGACGCCGAAAGCGTGCACGCCGACAAGCAAAGAATTGAGCTTAATGGTTAATACACTAGGGAGTATAGTATAGCTTGGTAGTATCGCGGGCTCCAGTTGCACGGGAATGACGACGAGTGGGTTTGCTGAAGTTGATGACCAACTGGAGCGCCGACCTGTTGCAATCCTGCAGACCTTGCCCATGAAAATGGGCGGTTTCAGAAGAAATCCGCTGGGGGGGGTTCAAATCCCTCTGCTCCCACCATTCACAATCAATGAACATCTTGATGAGGCAGTGATGATTGCTTAGTACGAGGGAGACCCATGCGTCGCATTATTGCAGTTTTTATGTTTACAATATTGATGGGCCCCATGACGGGCTCTCTAACATTGGATAGTTCCAAAGATTATGATAGGTGGTTTACCAATGATCTACTTGAAGTTTCATGGCATCCAATAGATTCAACATTTGAAATTCCTATTCAACTTGAACCATCTTGGGTAGCTGATGAAAGTCCATGGTGGCAGCGTTCTGCACTAGATCAAAATAAGAACCAAATACACGACTCTATAGAATCTGAAGTCCAAGCAACAGGTATGGCATTATCTTACTTAGTTGAAGTAAATCAGCAGCATTTAGATACTTTAAAATCAATGGGATTTGTAGTTCGAGATGTTATTGAATCAGTCAATGGTGTTCTTCTGGGTTCAGTTGACCCATTATTGGCGCCAACTCTTGCTTCACTTGATGATGTAGTGATGGTACATAGATATGGCGAAGTAGTATTCTATGGTGATGTTCAAACTCAGAATGTTAAAGCGCGTAACTCAACCATTTATCCGAATGGAGCATGGGACTTTGGAGTTACAGGCAAGGGTGTCAATATAGCAATGGTTGATACCGGTGTTGATAATGAACATCCTGGACTTGTTGGTAAATTCGTAGCCGGATATGATGCTGTATGCTATAATCCATCTGACCCTAATTGTGTTTTGAATGGTTTTGGCATTAGACCATCAGATGGGACTTTTGATCCAGATGATGGTAATCAGCATGGAACTGCATGTATGGGAATGGCTTCTGCAACAGGTATAGAAGCAGATGGAAGCCAAAGTGAATTTTATGGTTCGGCTCCAAATGCTTCACTTGTAGATGTTAGAATTGGTACTGATTTAGGAGCAGGTCCATTCGAAAATTATGTATTGGAGCAAGACTTCTATGAATCTGCAATGAATGGTATTCAATGGATTATTGATAATAAAGATACAGCATGGGCTGGAGCAGATGAAAGTCTTCATGGAATCGATATCATTTCCCTATCATGGGGAATTACTTCCCATGAAGGTGGCGGCTCAGATGGAACCGATATGCATAGTATGATACTTGATGAAGCAATGCAAGCCGGAGTTGTAGTAAGTGTTGCTGCAGGAAATGATGGTCCGGATAATGATGGTCTTTCAGGGATGGGCTCATCAGACCTTTCAATTACAGTTGGTGCATCGGATGATGGAAATACAATTACTAGGGATGATGATACAGTTGCAGGTTATTCTTCAAGAGGACCTAGGAGGGATAATGGAGATAATAACCCGCTTAATGAATTGAAACCCGAAATTTCTGCACCTGGGACAAATATTATACAAGCTGAGGGCTGTATAACCTCTGGTGGATGTAATAATTTCATTGGTGGTGATGCGTCTGATAATACCTACACAGGAAGGGGTTCAGGAACTTCTTATGCTACGCCATCGGTTTCAGGAATACTAGCTCTGATGATTGAAGCAAATGAAAATCTAACAACTGCTGAAATGAAAGAAATTATCAAATTCACTGCTGAACGTAAAGGAGAAGCAACACAACCAGAGGTAGATCCATTTTGGAATCGAGACTTTGGGTGGGGGATAGTGGATGCTTATGAGGCAACAAAGATGTCTATTTACTTGAAAGAACAAGGTTTGAATGGTTTGATAGATGTTAATACTCAAATTCATATCGATGATTTTGATACATTAAATATTGATTCAGATATTTTTACGATTATGGGTACTGCTTGGGGTCAAATGGGTTCAGTAAACTCTGTGGAATACAGGATCAATGGTGGTGAATGGATGAGTGTATCATTCGAAGAAACAGAAAACCCACTTGATGCATTGGAAAGATTCAGTTGGACTCTGGGTATTAATCAGAATAATCTTCCATCAGGGCAAAATATTATCGAAATAAGAGGTATTAGTGATGAAGGACAATCACTTCCGGTTGTTATTGAAGTGCAAGGGAATGGTTATTCAGAATCTGAAGCAAGTGGCTTTGGCAGTAAAATAATAATTTTATCTCTCTCAGCAATATTAGTTCTCATATTTGTATTGGCTTTATTTACTTCAAGAATAGATCAACCATTACTAATTGAATCTACTGCAGAAGAATCGATAGAAGCTGTACTTGAGAACGATAATGATTTAGCATCAGTAGTAGATGCTGAACTACTTGATTTAACTAGCAATTAGGAGGTATTTAGATGAGAACTTTTAGCGATAGAGTATTGGGAATTCAGCCAACTGGGGTTCGTAAGATGTTTGATTTGGCTGGAGATGATGTCATTTCTTTTGGTCTCGGTGAACCAGACTTTCAGCCTCCAAAAGTTGCTATTGAGGCTTTTTATCAGGCTATGTTAGAAGGTAGAAATAAGTATACTACTACTGCAGGTTTACCTCCTTTGAGGCAGAAAATCGCTGAATCTTGGGTAGATTATCAAACCGGAATGAATTCAGATAATGTTTGTATTACTATGTCTGGAACCAACGCTCTACTAAATCTATTTTTGACTTTAGTAAATCCAGGTGATAATGTTTTAATTCCAGAACCATATTTCCCACTTTATGGTCCTGATGTTTCTATATCAGGTGGTGAAGCAAAATATTATCCTTGTAAATTCGAACATGAATTTATTCCTCAAGTCGAGGAATTAGAGAAACTTGTTGATGAAAAGACAGTAGCAATCCTGTATAATTTCCCGAGTAACCCTACTGGTGGAACTTTGAATGAAGAACAAAGGGATGAACTGCTTGCATTTGCTAAGAAACATAATCTTTGGATTATTACCGATGAAGTCTATGATAGAATAGTGTTTGAGGGTAAACATGTTTCATTTATGGGGACTGGATATGATAGAGTGCTATTAGTAAACTCATTTTCTAAGACCTTTGCGATGACAGGTTGGCGCATTGGGTACATAATTTCTACTAACCTTGAAGCGATGAAACAAATAACCAAGATGCAATATTACATTACAGCCTGTTCAAATGATGCTATGCAATATGCAGTCCTTGAAGCGATGGAGAAGGCTGGTGATTTCCCTGATATAGTCTCAGAAGAATTTAGACAGCGGTGTGATCTTATTGTTGAGCGTCTCAATGCAATGCCAGGGGTAGAATGCCATAAGCCAAAAGGTGCAATTTATGTATTCCCTAAGGTTGAGGTCGAAGGTATGAACTCAGAAGAATTAGCATTAGAACTTCTCAAGGATGGTGTACTTTGTTCACCTGGATCTGCATTTGGACCTTCAGGAGAAGGGCATCTCAGATTTGCATACACTATTTCCAGAGAAGAGATATCTAGAGGGATGGATAAGGTTGAGCATACTCTAAACCGTCTAATTGGCAAGTGAAGTGAGACTATGACTTTACTATCATCTACTATTTACTTCGTACTTGGTTTTTTGTTGGCCTATCTTTTCCCTCGCATGCCAGGGATTTTAATCACTAGAGGTAAGGGGTTTAATGTTAATTTCCCACCACACCCTGAATCAATTCCATTGACTCCATATCTTACTCAAAGAGTCCTTCACATGCGTATGTTTTACTGGCTTGGTTTAGTTGCGGCCATAATTCCATTAGCTTTTGGACTTATTTCATTAAGGTGGGGTAATGTTCCATTTGGGTTTGGTTTATGGCTTTCCTCAGGATGGTTTATTTTATCACGTTTGCAATCATTTATGGGCGGACCTAAGCCCCCATGGACTCTTGATGTGGCAGAGAGGTTACAGATAATAATTAATGATAGTAAATCAGATGATTCAGCATGTTGTAATTTTTCTTCCCCAGAGTGGTTACTTACTGGAGTATATTGTTCAGTCTGTAGTAAGGAACTAGAAAACATGCCAAGACCGGACTTAGGGCGTAAAAGAAGTGATGGCTTCTTTATGGGCTTTATTCGATTATTGTCTAGTGATGGACATCCTATGTTTGAATCTAATTCGAAAAACTATGATACTGATTTAGGTCAAGCGGAAGAATAGAAAGGTTTTGAAAACCTACTTTCGAGTTCATAATCTAGGGTAATCTTTGAGAATAGAAGCATCACACGTTTAAAAATGGGCCGTTTTTCGCGTAGGAAACCGATGAGCGCCAGGATATGGTTAACTGTTGTAGCATTATGTCAAGTTTTTTTGACACCTTTAGTTGCTTTTTCTCTAACTTATCTGTTTAGATTTAACTTTTCAGATGAAAATGTGACAATGTCTTTTGATAAAGAAATGTTACCTTGGATTGGTACGGCATCAATTATTTATGGAATGATTGCATTATTCTTGGCGATAATTTTAGGAGGCTTTACTCCATTGTCGGTGATTGAAAAAGGTGGTTGGAGGAGGTATTTGGGCTTTTCACGCACTAAAAGAAGTGCAGCTGAAAGGAGGTTGGCTCGTTCAAGATATTCACGCTCACCCCACGGCCAGATAACAGTTTTAGCCCATAATAGATGGCTGGATGGACATTCGATAATATCAACTCATGGTGGTCTTATTTTACTTGCAGTTCCATTTCAGGTAATGTTAGCTACAGTTCCTCTAGCAATGGTATTACTTGTTCCAGAGTCATTGATGCATGAGGCTCGAAAATTAGAATTGGCTTTGATACTTTATCTCGTAATCTTGATGGTTGTAATGAAATACTATCCATTACTTGCAAGAAGGTATATCGGTATTGCATCATTTACACGTAAATGGTTAATTTCAATGACTAAAATCTCTTGGTTAGCACCAGTTCTGATCTTATGGTTGATGGGGAGAATTGCCAGTGTTGTTGTCATTGGTTGGTTGGGTTCTGATTTAGAATTGAATATCGATATTGAAAAGACATTTTTCGAATCGACATTGGCAATTGGTTCGATTCCTGAGACCTCATTCTTAGATTTAATAGCGGCATTAGCTGTAATCCCACTTGCGACATTTACCACATTAGCAGTACTAGGTGCAGGATCTGGTGACCCCCCTGAATGGATGATGACTTCTGAAAAATTAGAATCCCCTGTAGATCAGATTGATCAATCCTCTTCAAATAGTTTAGTAATTAAAGAAGCTCAATCTGCTATTGCTTTGGGTACTAGTGCGGCATTATTCGCCTCAAATGATCTGATTGATGACTCTCCATCAACGGTTGAAGATATCTCACTGGTTAATGGTTTGACAGATAGCGAATTTAACCAAGAACATACTATTCAAAAATCAAATGCATTGGATGAAATACCCGAAATCTCTGCTTTAGAGCAAGAAAGTTCTGAAATATTTGATCCTAGTATGTTTTTCGATGATTATGACTCAGTCTCTGATAGTGTACCTTCATATGACGAACCTTCAATAACAGGTTTAGATAAAAAATAACATATTAGTTAATATTTTTAATTTCAATGGGTCATTGAACAATGAGGTTCATATGTCGAATACATATCGGCTAAGTGTTGATGCTCATGCGCCGTCTATCATCTTTGATTTTAGTAACCATATTTTTGCTTAGTTCATTCTCTTCATTTTATGCTCCACCCGTTGAAGCAGCATCAGCCAAAGGGGGTTCTAAAGACGATTTTAGTATATTTAGTATATCGATCGGTAATGAATCTATAACTCCTGAAAAATGGATTCAACCTAATGGTGATGTTTTAGATTACATAATGCAAGGAGATGCATTTGATGTTGAAGTTAAAGTCTACAGAGATGGTCAGACAACATCTCCAGCAAAGCAAACTCAAGCTAAATTAGAGATAGTACACCCAATTGGATACGTAATAGAAAGTTTTTCTTGGGTTACTGGTGATATGGCGGGTCAAGCTAAGGATACCAAAGTACTTTCTTGGACTCCAAATGAAGCACATTCGATTTTGAATACTACTACCAATGAGTTGACTGGTGGTATTATTCTTCGAGCCTCAGTTAATTTTACTGAAGATGATAGAAATGATAATGATGTTTTATCTAAGACAATTCCTGTTGCTATCAATAAAGATATCTTTGATGGAACTGCTTCAGGTTCTTCCAATACTTTCCGTTCTGGTAGATATCCAGTTGGCGGTGGAGATGCTATAGGTGAAGGTTCGTGGTCTGAAGATACTTCCGGAGCAACAGTTGGAAATTCACATTGGAGAATGTCAACTTCTGGAAATACCTATCCGTCTAGTGCCTTTGATAGACTTGTTAATTCTTATTATAATTCGGATACCAATTGTAATGGAGACCAATTGGATACAGGAATGACTAATGCTTATGGGATCCCAGTCTGCCGTTCATTATTTTATTCCTCTAATTACATCTCTTCCCAAATACATGTTCAAGCTTGGGGGACAATGGGCTCGGGAGATTCAGCATATCTTGAATTTTGGAGGAATAATGGAAACTTTTCAGACTCTCAATCATCAATACACTGGGATTTAGCAAATGGCAATCCTAGTCCTGCGCCAAATCAATGGAAGAACTTTTCTTGGGACCCTCAAGATGTGTGGTCACAAATTCCGACACTAGCAAATCCTGATTTGTTCCTAGGTGGTAATTCATGGACATTCGGATTGGTATTTAGATCCGATAGTTCGGGTGCAACGCAAGGAATGCATTTCGATGATTATGTTCATTTTGGGGTTTCTAAGGTCGATGATTATACTCTAACAGCGGTTTGTGATAATGGTGAAACCGGAAATGATGTAGCAGGGGGTTTTGAAGGATATCCAAGTAATCTTCTCTCATGGCATTGTTCTGTAACTAATAATGGATATAAGAATGTTCAATTCCGTGTAGAATCTAGTATTTCCAATTCAACTTGGATGGACCCATCAATGCCACAATTACGTTTGGATACAGATAATCCTACAAATAATGGAGTCAATGTTGTAATCCCACCTATTGCACCAGGTGCAACAACTGAAGTTTGGGCTAACCTTTCCATTCCACCAGGTGCCGATATCCAGCAACAGAATTGGGATATTTGGTTTACAGATGCCAGTAGCCAAGATAGTGGTGAAAAAGTTCGAGTTTCTACCAGTGTTTCAATTAAGTCTCAATATAGTGTTTCATTAACTTCAACCAGTAGTGTAAATGCATTAATACTCAACCCAGGGCAGTCAGGGACTATTCCTTTTAATTTCAGAAATACTGGTAATCTTGATGCTACTTTCCTTTTAACAACAACATTCCCTACTAGAGATGGATGGGTTGGAATTATTTATGATGATACAGGTAATTCAATCACCTCAAAATACTTGACTAAAGGAGAACAGATCTCTTTGACACTTAATGTCACTGCAGATTCAAATGCAGTGCCAGAATTAGTTCCTTCTCTAATTCGTGCAACTAGGACTAGCGGCGATGTAGTTGGTACAACTACTCTTTCACGTAATATCGAAGTGCCAATATTACATGATTTCAATTTAGTGGCGAGTTCAGATATCTTTACTACCAATGATGGAAGAACATTTGTCGAAGGATATGCCAATGGTAATGCTAAGTCAGTTTTGATGACATTAACAAATAATGGAAATAGTTTAGAACTTTTCGAGATAAGTATTCAAAATTCCTATTGGCAACTTGGAGCATATATTGATAATTCTCAAAAAGAGCCTCCGATGATGGCAGAATGGGGTGGCTCCTTTGACTTCTTTTTACACCTTCCAATGCCTATCGGTATAGAACCTGGGTTCTATAGTGTTCAAGTAACTGCTGCCAATAAAACAGACCCTACTATAAAGACCACATATACAATCGAAGTCGACATCCTAGATACAGCTGCAGTTCACGTTGGAACCACTGATTCTGAGCAATCATATGTCCCTGGCGATATTGCTCAAACAATGGAGTTTGAAGTTAGAAATGATGGTAATTTACAAGATACCTTTTCAATGTCTATGGTTATACCTGATGGAATGAATGCTGAATTTACCAATTTAGTAGACCAAAGTAAAACACCAGTAATAGAGAGTGGTGAGAGTTACAAAGTATCAGTTTCCTTTTCATTCCAATCTGGAGCTACTGGTTCCAAACAACTTCAAGTAATTGCCACTAGTGATTTTGATTCAAGTATATCATCTACTGGTGGTTCAACATATCAAGTAGGCAGCCAGTTTGAATATGTAAAAATATTACCGTCTCCAATGGTAGTTGTTGATACTTGGGAAGATAAAGTAATAGTTATAATTCAAGTTAGAAATCAATATCCTACAGCACAATCTATTGTAATGGATATTGATGAGAAAGATTCTAAAAATTGGTTGAAATCAAGAATATCTAGTTCTGATCTTCAATTCATTTTAAAGGAGAATGAACTTAGAAATGTAACTCTAACTTTTGAAGTTACTGAAACGACATTACTTAATCTCCAGAATGAGACATTTATGACAGAGGTCACGATATGGGCCCGTTCAGAAACTGTTAGTGATGCTGCACAATCTCAAATACAAATTCAATTAAGAAAAGTAATCACTGAGAGTGATGATGTAAGTTCATCTTTTGATGTAGCTGGTGCTTTAACTTGGGTTGTATTTCTTGTAGTAATATTAGCCGGTTCAATTGCTCTAGTGAGAATTTTGAAGAATACTGGAGATGAAGATAGTGACGACTATGGGGGATGGGGTGATAATGGTTACCAAGATAGTCTTTCAGCCACCTATGGGGCAGTTGCTTCTGCGCCCACAATTCCAGCGGGAGCGCCACCTACAAATTTAGCGGCAGCTTCAACTCTTCTAACGTCAGCGCCTATTGCTTCAACATCATTAAAATCCATTCCACTTCCTACCGCTGCATCAGAATCTCAACAGCCACAAATTCAGTCGGGGCCACCTCTGCCAGAATCTGGACTTCCTGACGGTTGGAATATGGATCAATGGAATGCATACGGGCAACAATGGCTAGATCAGTATGGTAATAATTGAAATAAACGGCTGATTACTGCTATCGTTTTCATGCGTAGGGTTCAAGACTACCGCTTCCTCGCCGTGTATAGAGGCATTGATTATGTATGGTAATGGACAAGCACCAATTTTTATTCTGAAAGATGGAACACAAAGAACCCGTGGAAGAACTGCACAATCGAATAATATTGCAGCTGCTAAAGCAGTTGCAGATGCAGTGCGCTCAACATTGGGTCCTAAAGGAATGGACAAGATGTTAGTAGATTCTATGGGTGATGTCGTTATTACCAATGATGGCGCTACAATTCTTAAAGAGATGGATATTGAACATCCAGCTGCTAAAATGATAATCGAAGTTGCTAAAACTCAGGAACAACATTGTTTTGATGGAACCACCACTGCTGTAGTTCTTTCTGGAGAATTATTGAAAAGAAGTGAAGATTTAATAGAACAAAATGTTCATCCTACAGTAATATGTGAGGGATTCAGATTAGCCGCAGAAAAAGCAGTTGGTCTACTTGAGAGTCATGGAATAGAAACAAAAAATGATGATAATGTTTTGATGGAAGTTGCTAAAACCGCGCTGACAGGTAAATCTGCTGGAGCAGTTAAGACATTCATGGCAGATATTTGTGTGCGTTCTGTAAACGCAGTAGGTGTTATAGACGGGACTCAGAGACTTGTTGATTTATCCGATATTAAAGTAGAAAAGCGCCAAGGCGGGTCAATTAAAGATTCCTCATTAATCGATGGAATTATTCTTGATAAGGAAAGAGTACATGCTGGAATGCCTCGTTCAATAAAAGGTGCAAAGATTGCTTTGATAAATTCTGCAATCGAAGTCAAGAAGACCGAAGTAGATGCTAAAATTCAAATTACAGACCCAAATCAACTTTCTATGTTTTTACAAGAGGAAGAAAATTATATCAAGGGATTGGTGGAGAAAATTCAAAACTCAGGTGCTAATGTTCTGATCTGTCAAAAAGGAATTGATGAACTTGCTCAACACTATATGTCTAAAGCTGGAATCTTTGCTATAAGGAGAGCGAAGAAATCTGATATGGAGGCATTATCAAAAGCAACTAGTGGCAGTATAGTCACCAATCTTGATGACCTTTCTGAAGAAGACCTTGGTCACGCTGAAAGAGTTGAGGAAAAGAAGATTGGAGAGTCTGAGATGACATTCATAACTGGATGCCCAGAGGCTAAATCGGTATCAGTATTATTGAGGGGCGGAACCGAGCACGTAGTAGATGAAATCAGAAGAGCATTCGATGATGCAGTTGGAGTAGTTTCTGTTGCATGGGAAGATGGCGCAGTATTGACTGGAGGCGGCAGTGTACTAGCCGCTATATCTCGCGATTTGAGGACATACGCTGAAACTGTTGGTGGTCGAGAACAAATGGCTATCGAAGCCTTTGCTTCAGCACTAGAAATAGTTCCAAGAACTCTTGCAGAAAACGCTGGCCTAGATCCAGTAACTACTCTTATTGAACTTCGTAAAGCTCATGCAGATGGTCAATCACATGCTGGAATAAATGTTTATGAAGGAGGCATTGTCGATATGAAAGCAGCAAATGTTCTAGAACCATTGCGAGTTGTTGAACAAGCAATTCAATCTGCAACAGAAACAGCAATTATGATTCTAAGAATAGATGATGTAATCTCTTCAAAGGGCGTCTCATTAGGTGATGATATGGGCGGCATGGGCGATTTCCAAATGTGATTTTGGGTAATCATTAAATCCATTCTCTAGACACTCTCCCACAGGGAGAGCAAGCAACCTTCAAAGACTACGGCCGTTAGGGCTGTTCAAGGGCTTAGTGAAGGAGTGGGAACATGACCGTCATAGCAAAAGTATGGATTGAAGATGATTGCATCACTTGTGATGCATGCCAAGATGTGGCTCCTGAAGTATTCATAGTCACTGAAGAGTCTTCACAAATACTTGCAGCCGTTAGAACTGATGGTACCTTGGATCGTAATCTAGTAAAATCAACTCTAGCAGGTACTTTTGGAAGCGATTATGGGGACATGATTATTGAAGCTGCAGAAGCATGTCCTGTTGAGATTATCAAATACGAAATAGTATCTGATGAGTCAGCACCAGAAGTGATTTTAGATTCTACAGTTGAAGTAGTTGCAGAAGCCGTTGTAAGTGCTTCTAGCCAAGAGATCACATCTGTTGGTGGTAGTGAAGGACTCTCAGCATTGCTGGAAGGAGATCGTTCACTAGCCATATTGTTTGGTTCACAAACTGGTAATGCTGCTGGCTTAGCTGATAAAACTGCCAAACTTGCTGTCAATTATGGATTGGTTCCAACTATCTATGACATGGATGGATTTGATCCTGCTACATTAAGTAATCACAAGAGGACTCTAATTATCACTTCTACATGGGGCGAAGGAGAGATGCCAGATAATGCTGAAACACTTTGGCAATCAGTAAATTCTCAATCTCCTTCTCTTTCCGGAGTAAACTTTAGCATTTGTGCGATTGGAGATACTGGATATGATGAATTCTGTAAAGCAGGTTTAGATTGGGACTCCAAGTATGAATCACTAGGCGCTAATAGAGTTCATAACATTCAGTTATGTGATGTAGATTTTGATATACCTTGGATGCAATGGGTTGAACAAGCATTACCACGATTAGCATGTGTAGATTCTTCTGGAACACTACAAATCGAAATGTTAGAAGAAGTAATGGCAATGGGCTCTGGCAGTGGGGAGGAAGTAGTATCTGGTGATTTTGCACCAGGTCAAATTAATATTTCTGAATTAGCCCTTACAGTCGAAATCTTCCGTTACTGCCCAGCAACATCACAGTCGGGCTGGGATACTATCGAGTGCTCAATTCCAGCCAATGCAACTGTCCAAGACCTTCTTTTTGCTGTTAAAAATGATATTGATGGCAGTTTATCATTTAGGCCAGGGAGTGGTTCAGGAACACCTACAGCAGGACTGAGAGTAAATAATCGTTTGATATTGGCTGACATGACCTGTATATCTAGCCTAGTTGGAGCAAATGGAAGACTAAAAATCGAACCACTATCCGGTTATCCTGTAATAAGAGACTTGATTGTTGATTACTCTAAATTCGAAGATAATCGTTCAAAAGCCAAGCCATGGATGGTCTCTGAGCCTCGAGAGGGTGAATATCTACAAAATAGATCACCTGTAGGAATAATGAGTTCAGAAGAGGCTCTTACTCTTCACACATTGGGTGATGTTGGATCATATTATCTATTACATTCAATGTCTGATACTGTAAGTTATGATTCCGATTATGAAGGACCTGGAGTACACTTGCAGAGGTGGAATAGAGTAATTGACCCACGTTCGAGTGAGGCGTATAGACAATCTCTAGTTTCTACATTAAATTCAGCGAATGGAGTTTGGGGAGAAGCCGATTTAGCCTCGATTGCGCGCTATGGAATTGAAGGTAAAACAGCTTCTAAAGGATTGAATAGCATAAGATCTTACATCTTAAATCAGACAAATTACAGAGGACCTCACGGAAGATTAGTCAAGTGGTATGGACGTAGTGTCAAATGGACAGGCAATGTAAATGAAACTACACTTTATCGCCAAGTACTTGGTCCAATTGGCCTGATAAGCAACGTTTTCGATGGAGTATCTGCAAGAATGGTATTGGGCTTTACTAGAAATGGAACCCCACCATTTAGAAGTCTGCAGGCACTTCTTTTACCTCCTTCTGGAATTGGAAAGATTCCAAATATGTTTAATAAAAAAGTTAAGGATTACCATCAGGTAGTCGGACTATTTAATGAAATAGATCAGAGGTTCTGAGGGGTAGGTATGGCTAAAATTGCGTATTATCCGGGGAATGTTGCTAGAGCCGCTTCTATGGAGGTTGAAGACTGTATTCAACCTCTTTGTAAATCACTGGGAATTGAACTTATAGAACTCCCAAAAGCAAGTAGTGATGGTGGAAATATCATTAGACAAGCATCACCGAAATTACAACATGCCCTAGTTGCTAGAAACTTAGCTTTAGCAGAACAGAAGGGCTTGGATATAATGACTACTTGTGCTACTAGTCATGGAATAATGTGTGATACAATTGAGGACTTGAAAGCCGATCCTATTTACACTGCTCAACTAAATAACTTAATTTCCCGTTCAACAGGTGTAGAATATGCAGGTGAAGCTAATTCATGGCACCTTCTACATTACTTGGTAGAAGAAGTAGGTCTAGAAAAAATAACAGCAGCAGTAGTTAATCCTATTAATCTAAATGTTTCTGCATATTATGGACCATATATGCAAAGGGATGGTTCATGTTCACAAGATGATCCATTTATGCCAACATATATGGAACAATTAATCATAGCACTAGGCGGCACACCTATTGAATATGATTTGAAGTGCCAAAGTGTCGGAGCACCATCTCTACTAACTCTCGACAAGCCAGTTATGTCATTGATTGCATCAGTTATTTCAGATGCTAAATCAAATGGCGCTGAAGTAATGGTTAGTGCTTGTACAGTATCACATGCTAATCTAGATTCTTATCAATCAAAGGCAGGTAGGAAAACTAAGAAGGATACAAATATGCCAATAATGCATCTTGCTGAAGTTGTTGCTTTTGCTCTAGGCCACTATCCTGATAGATTTGCTCAACTTAAGACCAGGGCAAAACTAATCGGCGGATGAATAATAATTCTTTTATTAAGGAATTATTTGTTAATGATTGTAATAATTTTTTCTGCAACAACTTCGGTGATAGAATCTATTTTTATCAACTCATCTTTACTAGAAGTTAGGACTGCTGCTATTGTTCCAAAGTGTTCTATCAGTATTTTTGCTCTTTTTTCACCGATTCCTGGAATTGAAGTTAATACCTTAATTCTAAGTCGCAATGATTCAGTATTCCATCTGCCTAATAGGGCTGATTGGTAATCTTCATCTTCTATCAATAATCCAATCTCCTCTTGTGCTGCTTTGATTTTCTTTTTAACTTCTAACTCGTTTATTGACCTTATTTCGAGAGAACTTTTGTTCAACGCTTCTATTATATCAGATTCTCTTTTTGCTGCAATAGTTAGGAAATGAGACGACTCGATGGTATTCTTTGTCATCATTACAGGGATTCCTAAGTCTAATGTGATATGAGCCATAGCACCTAGTACTGCATTGGGATGAACAGCATTACCAACCTCTCCTAATTCAATAAGTAAGAGTGGTTTTTCTGAGCACTCAATCAACTTATGGCATTGCTTCATCAATCTTCCATCTATCAGAGAGTTCAATAGATCACGAGAAGTTTTACGTTCAATTATTGTATTATCGGATAACTGAATATCTCCATATTTTAGATGTTCAAAAACTACCTCAACTCCCATACTACGCAAATAGGCCGCTAAAGAAGAAGAGGCTTCACGATGATCAAGAATTAATTTTAGGTTTTTCTTAGGTATCATGCTTTCAATCTCACTTTTAGCAGCAGAGATTGATTTTGATTCTTTATTTCGGTGCTGGATTGGGTCAAGATTTGATAATTGTTCACCAATTTCCTGTTTAGATTTAATGAATGAATCTAGTCCCATCTGATTTCGAGGTCTTCGATCTTTGGCTTCAAGTTTAGACTCAGGTACAATATTCTGCTTATTTTCAATTTCTACTTCTGGGCTAATCAAAGGTATGTTAGTAATCAATCTATCAATTTCCAAATGTAGAAACTCAGCAGATTCAATGACAGTTTGATCATCCAAGAGAACTTTAAAACTACTCAAAATATCATTGGTGGCAGGAGGTCTCCTTGGTAATCTACCACGCTTCTGAATTCTATCTAGCAATGTATACATTCTCTGTTCACGTATTTTGGCTGCAGAATGTACAAATTCATCACGGGTATTTTTTGCAATCAATGTTTTGACAGTACCATCTGTTTGTCTGGCAGTTCGCCCTCTCCTCTGAATTGCTCTTATGGCACTAGGAACTGGTTCATAGAGTAATACCAAATCAGCCGATGGAACATCTAAGCCTTCCTCTCCTACAGATGTTGCCACTAATACATTTATGTCGCCTTCTCGAAATCGCTTTAATTGTTCTAATTGCTGCTTTTGAGTCATACCTTTTTGCTTCCCTCTACTGGATTGACCAATAAACTTATCAGCCCTTGAACTTTCTATAGAGTCGAGTGCTAGTATTAAGTTAGTCACTGTATCTCGATACTCTGTGAATATTAGAATCTTACTTTTTGGTTTATCTTTTAATTGTTCTTGAACCAATGATTGGACATGATGTGTCTTTGGGTTTAGTTCGGGTAGTTCCTTACTTGCAATACGGAAATCATGTATTTGTCTCAATGATACGAATCTATTAGTTCCTCTATCACCACTTCTGCCATCCTCTTCCGCCCGCTCTAGGTAAGAGAGTGCAGATTTCATACCCTGGGTTCTTATTAGATCTAATAATAGGTGCATTCTTCTAAGATCTGAAATTCTTTTTGCAGCATCATATCCTCTTGCATCTCGTCTTTGTATTGCCATACTCGCACTTTTCTGTGCATCATCGATTATTTTAGAAGTTAAATGCTTGGAAGGTGCAAGGAAGCCCATACGTTGCAATCTCTTTATCTCTTCATTTTGGTGTAGTTGAAGTGGATGAATTAAGGTTATCAATTCATCAGGTAAGTCAACACGTATTGGAATATTTTCTAATTCTACGGCATAAGGTTGCAAGAGTGGTTCTTCACGCCTTGAAATATCTAGTCGTTCAATTCCTAGGCGTTTGGCAACTTCTAGAATACTGGATTCAGTAGAACCAGGGCTAGCTGTCGCAGCTAATACCATGGCATTTGAATTTCTTTCAAGGTATATGTCGCCAACTTGAGCATATGCATGATTGCCAGTTGCATGATGTGCTTCATCAACAATGAGTAGGGATACTTCATTCAAGTCTATTACTCCGCTTTGTGAATCATTTCTGATAACTTGTGATGTTGCAATTACAATATCTGCTGTGTTCCAAAGTTCGGGCCTTTTTTTAGGTGGTGTCTCTCCAGTATATCGGATAATCTTTTCATTATCATACCTCAACATATCGCGGGCCATACGTTGTTGTTGTTCAACCAGGCCAGTAGTTGGGGCAATCAGTAAGATTTTCCCTTCACCTACTTTCAAGATTTCAGCCATCATCATCCATTCTACTGCTGTTTTTCCAAAACCAGTAGGCATTACCATCAAGGTTGAAGATGTCAAAGCACTTCGTAATGAACGTATTTGATAGGCTCTTGCTTCAACTCCGTCATTCAGAAAGGGATGAATGACAGTGGGCATATACTGTCGTTTCAGTCTAGGGTTCAAAAGGATGATGATGACTGATAACTATAAATTAAAGTGATAATTAAACCATAATATTGAATGGCTTTAGATATGATAAATCGAGTTACTCAATCACAATGCTGACCGAACCACTCATATACGGGAGGTAAGTCGGATGGATGCTCAAAGGTGAGTAGCCAGACATACAGGGCCATCCCCAGAGGACCCCGACAGTCTTGTTCCGGGTTCACCGGGATGAGGCGCAGTGTCACGGCTTCTCCCAACCTGAAAGCCCTCGTACGCCCCTTCGGTGGGGCCAATTCGTTGTATAAATAAAAGGAGGAATCCGACATGGCAAAGAAAAGTCACCCACGAAGAGGATCGATGGCGTTTAGTCCGCGAAAGCGCGCTAGCCGACCATTCGGACACGTCAAATCGTGGCCTACAACCGATGCGAGCGAAGTTAGAATACAGGGGTTTGCCGGCTGGAAAGCAGGTATGACGCATATTTTATCTCGTGATTTGAACCCTAGAAGCCCATCTGCTGGCCAAGAAGTAAGAGTCCCAGTGACTGTTGTTGAATGCCCAAAGATGAGAATACTTGGCGTTAGAGGTTATCAAATGACACCCTACGGTAAGCAGGCTATTGGGGAAGCATGGGCTGATGCAACACAGATAATGGAAGCATTCAGCGAATTGTCCAAGCGATTGCCAGAAAGGAAAGTACATGATGCAGACAAGCATTTCGCTAATTTGGAATCCGCAGACCTCTGTGAAGTCCGACTCATTGTAGCAACTCAACCAGGTAGTGTTTCAGGACTCTCAACCAAAGTTCCAGATGTTATGGAAATGGGTCTTGATGGCGGTTCTTTAATTGAACAACTTTCCTTCGCCAAGGATAAGTTGGGAGATGAATACTCATTTACCGATTCCTTTACTGAAGGTGGCCTAACAGATATAGTTGCAGTTACCAAAGGATATGGATGGCAAGGTGTCATCAAAAGATTCGGTGGTAAGTTGCAATCTCACAAGAATTCCAAGAAACGACGTCAGCACGGAAACATGGGTGACTTCGGAACTGGGTATGTTAGAAAGACAATTCGTCAAGGTGGTCAAACAGGATATCATCAAAGAACTGAGTACAATAAGCGTGTACTAAGGATTGCATCACCAGACGATCATGTTATCACTCCAGCTGGTGGTTTCTTACACTATGGTGAAGTTAATTCAGATTATATTCTTGTTAAAGGCAGTGTCCCAGGGCCTGCTAAGAGACTAATACGATTCCGTGATGCTACTAGAGGTAGTGATAAGAATGTTGAAGAATATGAAATCACATACGTTAGTACAGCATCTAAGCAGGGGGCCTGAACATGAAGGTAACAGTAAAAGATATCACAAATAATATCAGTGCTGATGAACTAGATGCTGGACGTCTTCAAGAAACGTTTGAAGTATCCATTGAAGATGGTTCTAAAATCAGCCTACCTGATTCGTTTAAATCATCCTTAAGAGTGGATTTGATTAAGTTAGCAGTAGCTTCTAGCCGTGCCAATCGTAGGCAGGCATATGGTTCACGCCGACATATTGGTAAGAGAAAGCCAATGTCTGGAATGAAGCATTCCGTCGAATGGTGGGGTAAGGGACGTGGTGTTTCTAGAATTATGAGAAGAACCGGTCAAAGCAGAGCTGCTCAAAACCCGCATACATTAGGTGGAAGAAGAGCTCACGGTCCTAAGGTCGAAAAGATCTGGAGTAGGAAACTGAACACCAAAGAACGCAGAATTGCTCGTGACTCAGCACTTGCCGCAACCACAGATATGGATGCAGTTAGTTCTAGAGGACATAAGTACTCAGAAGAAATTTCAGCATTACCAATAATTCTTGGAAACTATATCGAAGTAAGGGATGGCAAATCACAGGAATTTGATATAGAGTCGTTCAATCATGGTTCAGCAACACGTAAAGTAGTTGCAATTTTCAATGAACTTGGATTAGGTGAAGATTTACAAAGAGCCCGTGATGGAAGAAATATCCGCGCAGGTAAGGCTACTATGAGGGGTAGAGTTCATAAAACTCCTAAATCAGTTCTACTAGTTGTCAAAGTGAAGTCAGGATTGGCCCAAGCAGCAAGAAATCTACCCGGTGTAGATGTAGTTGCAGCTAAGGACCTCAATGCTGAGGACTTGGCACCTGGTGGCGCTATAGGTCGTTTAACGGTCTTTACAAAATCTGCAGTGGAGGCACTGAACTGAGGTGATATTATGAATGCTTACGATATTATAATTCAACCATGGCTTACTGAGAAATCAATGGATGCTCGTTCTAGAGAACAGCGTTTAGAATTCATCGTTCGACGTAGCGCTTCAAAGAACGAAATCGCTGAAGCGATCAAAACGATATTCGAAGTTGAAGTTGCAAAAGTAAATGTTCGCAACACAAAACATGGCAAGCATGCATCAGTCAAGCTTGCGGAAGGATATGATGCAGAAGACGCAGCAATGCGCCTAGGAGCATTCTGAGGTGATTTACTATGGGTAAGAGAATACGTGCACAGAGAAAAGGTTCATCGCCACGTTATCGTGTCGCAAGCCATAGATTCCCAGGGGCTAGTAGAATGCCTCGTTATGATGATGTTGTTGGAGAAGTTTCTGAGTTGATTCACAGCCCAGTACATTCAGCGCCATTGGCAAGAATCAAGTTGCCTGATGGTGAATCAAGTCTTGTAGTTGCAACAGAAGGTATCTCTATTGGTACTAAGGTCGCAATTGGAAATAATGTTTCACTAAGACCAGGAAATATAACCTCAATCGGTAATATTCCGGAAGGTACTGCTATCAATAATTTAGAACTAAGACCGGGAGATGGTGGTAAGATCGCCCGCTCAGCTGGAAATTCATGTCATGTTGAAGCTAAGATTGGCGGTAAAGTCCGTATAAGGATGCCATCTGGTGCATTGAAGGAACTTCCTTCTGCTTGCCGAGCCACTATTGGAGTGCTTGCAGGGCATGGACGTGATGAGATGCCTTTGAGAACTGCTGGTGCTGCATATTACAAGGCTAAAGCGAGAGGAAAGTTATTCCCTCACGTAAGCGGTGTTGCAATGAATCCAGTCGATCACCCTCACGGTGGTGGAAATCACCAAGCTGTTCACGGTCCAAACTCTGTAGGCCGTGGAGCGCCACCAGGTGCAAAGGTAGGAATGATTGCTCCTAGCCGAACAGGAAGAGGCCGAGGAAAGAAGATTTGAGGTGATTATGTATGGCACGAAATAAAAAGAAGTCCTTTATGACACCAAAAGCTAGCCGTAGAAAAGCGCGTAAGCGTCTTTCGACAACTACTGGTAGAATTAAGAAGATATTTACCTACCGTGGATATACTGTTGAAGAACTTTCCACTATGGAACTTTGGCCATCTGAAACATCAGGAGGTCAGTCTGTAATCGAATTACTACCATCAAGAGCTCGTAGAAGCATTGGTCGTGGTCTTTCAATAGAGAATGAACATTTCCTAGATCGTATACGTAGAAATGCAAGTAGGACAGTGCGTACTCACAGAAGAGATATGCCAATTCTACCTGAGTTTGTAGGTAAGAGAATCGCAATCTATAATGGGCAGAATTTCGTTGAAGTTGAGATTAAGCCAGAAATGATTGGGCACTACCTCGGTGAGTTTGCAATTACTCGACGTAATGTAGCTCACAGCGGACCTGGTGTTGGAGCAACTCGTTCCTCGAAGCACGTAGCATTGAAGTGAGGTGAATGATATGGTAAAACAAAGTCAGATGGATCGTCGTACAAAGCGCCGACAACTTCCACAAAAAGGATTCACACAACTACTACAAGGTAGCCGTATGGCGGCTGCACGTACAGTAAATGTTGACATGCACGTAAAGCACTGTTTTGAAGTCTGCAGGGCGGTTAAGAATATGACCGCTGGTAAAGCAGTAGCCTTCTTAACCGAAGTTCTAAAGATTGATTCAGACCGTGCAGATATTCGTAGAAAAGCCCCAGCAATTCCTTTCCGCTTAGGTAGTGGAAATAAGAAAAGAAAGCGTTCAGGTCCTTCTATGGTCGGTCACCGAAAGGGTGGAGTCGGTCCAGGTAGATACCCAGTTAAGGCATCACGTGAAATAATCAAATTGATTCAGAGTGCAATGGATAATGCTCGACATCAGTATGAAGACATCGATGCTGAAGAGATGGAGATTACCCATATGGCGGCACATCGTGGACAGATAAAGAAGGGATGGATTCCTCGAGCTAGAGGACGTGCAACTCCTTCTAATCATTACCAAGTTAATCTAGAAATATTCCTTGAAGACTTCAACACTGTTGAAGATGAATTGGAGGACGAGTTCTGAGGTGATTGTCATGGCTGGAAAAAGAAGTATACTTAGAACAATAGTTAACAGGAATGTAGAACGACAGTTGGTAAAGGAATTCCTTATGGAAAATACCAAGGGTTCTGGATTCGGTGGTTTAACCATTACTCGTACACCAAGTGGAACTAGTATCAAGATTCGCGCAGAAAGACCTGGAAGAGTCATTGGAAGAAAGGGTAAGATCATTAATGACCTTCAAAAGCGCCTGGAAGAAGAATTTGCAATCCATAAGCCTGGACTATCGGTTGAGGAAGTAGAAGATTCAACTCTCAATGCACAGGTCATGGCTCACAAGATAGCATCTGCACTAGAGCGTGGATGGTATTACCGAAGAGCTGGTGCAAGTGCAGCAGTGAATGTCATGGAAGCAGGAGCAAGAGGAGTAATAGTCACAGTTGCTGGTAAACTGACAGGTTCAAGAAACCGTACTCAAAAGTTCATTCTGGGTCACGTAAAGTACTGTGGTGAAACCGCATTACAATTTATGGACAAAGGATATGCAGTTGCAGTAAAGAAGTTAGGAACAATTGGTGTTACCGTTCAAATCATGCGTAAGGGAATACGCCTTCCGCACGAAATCAGCATATATTCTGAAGAGGAACTTAAGATTCGTTCCGAACAGGAAACTGGTACTGTTGAAGTTGTTGAGGAGGCGAGCAAATGAGTTACGTTTCCAATAGAGACATCGGAACCATGAGTAAAGAAGCTAGAGAGGCTCGACTACTGGAACTTCAAGAAGAGTTACTCCAACTACGTGCTGAAAAAGCACTTGGTGGTACACCTTCAAGTATTGGTGCTTACAAAGCAACAAGAAGAAGCATTGCTCGTATCAAAACACATATGAGAGCAAATGTAATCAAAGGGGAATAAAAATTATGAGCGGAATTTGCAATGTATGTGGTTTACCAGATGAACTTTGCATTTGCCAAGAAATAGCAAAAGAACAACAATGCGCAATACTTTCAACAGACAGAAGAAGATATGGAAAAATCGTTACTAAAGTCGAGGGAATTGAGGATTCAGCAATAGATATTAATCAACTAGCAAAATTACTAAAAAACAAATGTGCAGCAGGCGGAACAGTAAAAGGACGAACAATCGAATTACAAGGGGATCACAAGAAAAAAGCCGCTGTTGTACTAAAAAATAATGGATTTAATGTGGAGGTGCGATGAATGAATATTTACAATGCAAACTGGCTTGGAGGACAACTTAATGTTGTTTCTTCACCAGACAAGACTCTTATTGGGCGCCATGGAATTGTCTTTGATGAGACAAAGAATACAATTAAACTGTCTGAGAATGGACAAGAAATTATACTTGGTAAATCCAGTATCACATTCACTATCGATAACAGTAATGTTGTCATTGACGGGACGTTGGTGGGTCAACGTCCAGAAAACCGAACCCACCACAAATATAGGATGGACTGATACTATGCGAGACATAGGAATAGATGTAAAACCCCCTACTGAAGAGTGGGATGGAGATGAGAATTGCCCGTTTTTTGGAAACCTTCGTTTGCGAGGACAAGTTCTAGAAGGAACGGTATCAAGCGTAGGAATGCAAAAGACAATCACAATTGAAAGACATAATGTGAGATATATGCAGAAATATGAACGTTTTGAAAAGCGAACGGGCGTACTTTCAGCGCATTTGCCATCTTGTATTGGAAATGTAGAACTTGGCGATTCAGTCAAGGTCATGGAATGTAGACCTCTTTCAAAGACGGTTTCTTTCTGTGTAATTGAAGTTATAGGAGGGGAATCCTGATGCGTGGTCTTCCAGGTAGGCAAACACGTGGTCTTCCCACTTCTGCACGTTTGATTGTTGCGGACAATACAGGTGCAAAGATCGTTCAGATTCTTAATATTCTCAAACTAGGAGGTACTATGCGTAGATACCCTGCTGGTGGAGTTGGAGATGTTGCTAAGGTTTCAGTAAAGAAGGGAACACCAGAAACACGTAGGCAAATGTTCAATGCAGTAATTATTCGTCAAAGAAGACCTTTTAGAAGAGTCGATGGAACATGGGTTCAATTCGAAGATAATGCTTGCGTTATCACTAATGAAAAAGGGGACGTTCAAGGTTCAGATATCAAAGGACCAGTTTCCCGCGAGGCTGCAGAACGTTGGCCTCGTATCGCAGCTAATGCAAAACAAATTGTATGAGGTGGTTAAATGGTAAAGAGTATGAAACCAGGAAAACAAAGAAAAGCGCATTATAATGCTCCAATGCATGAAAAGCGTAAGCGATTATCAGCCCGTTTGCAATTAGACAAACCAGATTCTCGATTCGATGGAGTCAGAAACCTCACTATACGTGTAGGAGACACTGTTAGAGTAATTCGTGGCGACTTATCCAATGGCGGTAAGAGGCACGGAGGCAAAAGAAATGCAGATCCTCTAACAGGTTCAGTAATCAGATTAGATTCTAATAAGGGGCGTTTGTTCATAGAAGGAGCAAAGGCTAGTAAATCCGATAATAAGGAAGAGGCAATACCGGTACATGCCTCAAATGTGGTAGTAATCAAGATTGATGAAACCGACAAGTTGAGAATTCAGCAATTAACCGGAAATAGGAGTTGACAATAATGGGTAGCAGTAATCATTTGAAGCGTTTGGCAATGCCAAGAAGTTGGCCACTTACTCGTAAGACATCTATTTGGGTGACACGTGCAGCACCTGGTGCACATTCACTCGAATTATGTATGCCTTTGAATGTCGTTATCAGAGACATTCTAGGGTATGCGAATTCTACTAGAGAAGTACGACATATTCTACATAATAATCTAGCATCCATCGATGGAAGAATCTGTAAGGATACTCGTCGAGGAGTAGGTTTCATGGACGTCCTAACATTAGGCGAGGATAATTATCGATGCATTATAGATCGAAAAGGAAGACTACGATACCGTCCTATTTCTAAGAAAGAAGCTGAAACTAAAGTCTGCAGAATCAATGGTAAGACTACAATCAAAGGTGGTAGAACACAATTGAACCTTCACGATGGAAGAAATATTCTGGTCGATGATGCATCAGAATATAGCACCGGTGATTCATTGGTACTATCTCTTCCATCTCAAGATGTAAAGACACACATTAGATTTGCAGAAGGTATACGCTGTTATTTGACAGGCGGTGCTCACGTCGGCGAATTTGCTGAGGTCAAAGAATATGCAGTTAAGCGTTCAAGTATGCCTAATGAAGTACAATTCGCAGATTTCGGTACAATTGTTTCCAATGTGTTTGCAGTTGGAGATCACAAACTTCCTTCTACTGAGGTGGTTGAATGAGTAAGCCTTCAAACCCAATGTTAAATCCACGTATTACTAAAATTAGTATCAATATTGGTGTTGGTGAGGGTGGAGATCGCCTAACTAATGCAGAAAATGTTCTAGAAATGGTAACTGGAGTCAAACCCCAAAGAACAGTTGGTAAAATTCAAAATCGTGATCTCAAAGTTAGACTTGGCGCCCCTATCGGCTGCAAGGCTACAATTAGAAAGCAAGATAAAATAAACCAATTTTTACTAGATGCATTTTCCTGCAGAGAGAATGTAATTCCTACATGGAACTTTGATAGAGAAGGAAATCTTTCTTTCGGTGTCAGCGATTATACTGACTTCCCAGGTCAAAAATATGACCCGGATATTGGTATCTATGGTATGGATATTACAGTTGTTCTCGAACGGCCAGGGCACAGAGTCAGTAGACGTCGACGTGCTAGGAACAAAGTAGCAATGAGTCATAGAGTTACACCAGATGAATCACGTGAATGGTTCAAAGAAAATTACAATATCACAATTTTGGAGGAATGAATATGGCAAGAGATCATGGTGAAAGAATTGGAAGATCAGTTGGATGCCGTAGATGCGGTCGCCGAAGAGGTATGATTCGAAGACACGGTCTTCGACTTTGCCGTCAATGCTTCAGAGATGTAGCCCCAGAAATTGGGTTTAAGAAAATGAGTTGAGGAGGAATATATATGCAAATAGATCCATTAAATGATGCTCTCGTAAAGATGTATAACGCAGAACAAGCAGGTAAATTCAATGTTGAATTAACTCCCGCTTCTAAGTTGCTTGGCAATGTTCTAGAAATAATGCAAATTTCGGGATATGTCGGAAATATCGAAAAAACAGAAGATGGCCGAGGAGGATCATATACTGTTGAATTAAGAGGTGCAATAAATCGTTGCGGCACGGTAAAACCACGTCACAGCGTTCGCCGTCTAGATTATGAGCAATGGGAGACAAGATATCTTCCTGCTCAAGATTTCGGACTTTTGATTTTAACAACAAACTCTGGAGTTATGCATCATTATGATGCGAAAGATGCAAGAATAGGTGGTAAGCTACTGGCTTACGTATATTGAGGTGATTAGAAATGGTAAAAATCGACAGAATCGAACACATCGTAACCATCCCTGAGGGCGTTACAGCAACCCTTAGCGAAGATGGCGTCGTATCTATCCAAGGTCCGAAAGGATCTTTGTCACGAGAGTTTGTTAACTCCAATTTGAGTCTATATCAAGCTGGTAATACCTTGGTTGTTGAAGCTATTTTGCCTCGACGTAAAATCAAGGCTCTTGCCGGTACTTGGAAGGCTCACTTGAACAATATGGTCAAAGGAGTTGTAGATGGCTTCACTTATAATTTGAAAGCCGTATATTCTCACTTTCCAATGACCTTACTGGTCAAAGGTGATATCTTCGTTGTAAACAATTACTTCGGAGAAAAAGTTCCTCGAAATGCTCAAATTCTCGAGGGAGTACAAGTTAAAGTCAATAATAAAGTAGAAGTTGTAGTATCTGGGATCGACAAAGAAAATGTTGGACAGACTTCAGCAAACATCGAAAGATGTGTCACGGTTAAGAATAGAGATCGCCGTGTGTTCCAAGATGGAATTTATCTCATAGGAAAGGAGTGATTTAGATGGCAGATAATTTTGATAAAATGACTGTAGCTGAACTCAAAGTTCTTCTAAAGGAACAAGGTTTACCAGTATCTGGAAAGAAGGCTGACCTAGTTGAAAGACTATCTCAAACTCCTTCTGAAGAAGAAGTAGAAACTGTTGAAGAAGTGGTAGAAACTTCTTCTGATGATGATTCTGGTGATTCTGATGATTCTGGTGATTCTGATGATTCTGGTGATGATTCCAATGAAGATAGTTGGGAAGAGGACGAAGACTGGGATGGTGAAGAAGTTGAAGGCCACGTTGCAAAGCAAAAGCCAGTACTTTCTGAGGATATGAAAGCAGCCCTTGCACTTAGAGTTGAACAGAATAAGAACACCCCTTCATTCCGTAGAACTGAGTGGTTCCGATACAAGCGTCTTTCACGTTCTGGATGGAGAGCACCTCACGGTATGGACAGTAAGCAACGTAGAAATTACAAGTACCGTGGATCTTTAGTACGTGTTGGCCATGGAAAGGTATCGATGGCTAAAGGATTACATCCTTCTGGATTTAGAGAAGTTATGGTTCATAATTCTAGTGATTTAGAACCGATAGATCCTGAAACTCAAGCAGCCCGTGTTGGAAGTACAGTTGGTGCTCGTAAGCGAGAACATATTTATTCCAGGGCAGATGAATTAGGTATTCGTGTGCTAAATAGAAGGAGGGATGTTTGATGCAAATTACCAATCAAAAGCGTTTAGCTGCTAGACTTTTGAAGTGTGGTGTCAACAGAGTTTGGGTCAACCCAGACTACGTGGAACAAATCGCTTCAGCCGTTCAGACTGATGATATCCGTGAATTTATTGATGAAGGATGGATTAGAGCTAGACCAATCAAGGGAACTTCTAGAGCAAGAGCGAGAATTCGTTTGCAACAAAAGAGGAAAGGCCGTCGTAAAGGTCAAGGTAAAAGAGCAGGTTCTGCTAATGCTCGTAATCCAAGAAAGAACCGTTGGATGAGAACAATACGTTCTCAAAGACGTGTTTTGAAGGAGTTTCGTGAAGATGGAACAATAGAGCCATCTCAATATCGTAGATATTATTTGAAAGCAAAGGGTGGATCTTACCGTTCAATTGCTCACATGCACTCTCAAATGACTATTGAAGGTGTACAGTTCAAAGGAGGCGATGAATGATGCAAGGTACTCAAAGAAGATCAATTTTCCGAAGAAGAAAAGCAGGCTTAACAGACTATCATAGAAGGTTGAAGTTGCTTAGAGGAAATAAGCCTCGTGCAGTAGTTAGAATCTCTAATACTAGAGTTACATGCCAAATGGTAAATTGGGCAATAAATGGTGACCAAGTTATGGTTACTATTACAGGTTCTGATTTGACAAAGAAGTATGGATGGCCAGAAGGATTCTCACAGAAGTCTGTGCCTGCTTGCTATCTTGCAGGTTTTGCACTTGGCAAAGCATCCCTTTCAATGGGTTGTAATGAAGCAGTCTTAGATATTGGTTTAGCAGGTAGTTCTCCTGGTGGCAGAGTATTTTCTGCACTCAAGGGAATGGTCGATGCTGGACTTGAAATACCTCATGGTGAAGATATTCTTCCCGGTGATGATAGAGTAAATGGTGCCCATATCAATGATGATATTGGCGCAGCGGTTGACTCAACCAAGAAAAACATAGAGGGGGCATACTGATGAGTGATGAAGAACAACAAAATATGGCACCAGGTCTGATTCAGGCATTTAATCCAGTGGAAAAGGAAGAACCACCTACTGATGGTCGCCGCCGCCGCCGTAATAATCAAGATGATCCAATCATGGCACTACGAAAGTGGACGCCAAAAACACGATTGGGTAATGCGATTATGGCAGGCCGTATAGTTACCTTTGAACAGGCTCTTGCTTCAAGACTTCCGATAAGGGAAGTTGAAGTTATAGATGCTTTGATTCCAAATCTAGAGGATGATATAATCAAGGTTAACATGGTTCAAAGAATGACTGACAGTGGACGTCGTCCACGATTCAATGTAATGGCTTGTGTTGGTAATAAAGATGGATATGTCGGTCTGGGAATGGCCAAAGCTAAGGATGTTTCAATGGCTATAAAAAAGGCAATTACCGCTGCTAAACTAAATATTATTTCAATTCAAAGAGGTAATGGTTCTTGGGAATCATCTACTGGCCCAGGAACATCAATACCTATGAAAATCAATGGTCGCTCTGCATCAACTAGAGTTACATTGATGCCTGCAGCTAAAGGTAAAGGTCTAGTTATTGGCGAAACAGGTAAGAAGGTATTGCACCTTGCAGGTATTACTGACGTTCTTTCGAGAACGAAAGGACAAACACGAACTACAATCAATTATGCAGCAGCAACTTTCAATGCACTGAGAAATCTTAATTCTACACGAATTAATACCGATCAAAAAAGCAGATTATTCATCCATAAAGGGAGGAAATTAGAATGAGTTGGATTGTAGTTAGAGTTAGAAGTAATGTCAATGTTGAGCGTTCTATTAGGGAGACTATGGGTCATTTGAATTTGACCAAGGTCAACCATGCAGTAATTGTTCCAGAGAATGAACAATACCGTGGTATGCTTCAAAAGGCTAAGGATTACATTACGTGGGGCGAAGCAACTGAAGATTTGGTAGAAAAGATGCTTTCACATCGAGGAAGAATGTCTGGTGATTCACCTTTGACGGATTCTCTTGTTTCAGAAAATACCGATTACAAGAATATTGGTGACTTTGCTAAGGCCATCGTATCTAATGATTCGACAGTTAAGCAAGTTCCAGGTCTTAAGAGAGTATTCAGACTACATCCACCAAGAGGTCCTAAGGGCTGGGGTGGAATTAAGAGATCCTTTGTACTAGGTGGTGCATTGGGTTATCGAGGAGATAGTATAGACTCTCTTGTTGAGAGAATGATTTGAGGTGAGATGATGGGAATTAAAGCAAATAAGCATCGTGGTCGAAACCGATACCATGGACGTGGCAAAAAAGCAGGTCGTGGAGCAGGTAAGAGAGGAGGACGTGGTAATGCTGGAATCAATAAGCATAGAGTCATGACTCGAATAAAGTACATGCCTAACCATTGGGGTATGCATGGATTTAATCGTGATCCAAGTCTTAGAAATGTAAGTATTACTGTTAATGTAGGTCAACTAGAACAGATGGCTGATGGTAGTGATACAATTAATTTAACAGAATTGGGTATCGACAAACTTCTAGGAAGTGGAAGACTTACTACTGCATTAAACATTGTAGTTTCGGAAGTTAGCGCAAAAGCATCTGAAAAAGTCAGTGCTGCTGGAGGATCAGTAGAGACTGACGGAAATGATGATTCTGACGAATCTTAAGAATAATAACTTTTTAAAATAGGTGAATATAATGAAACATAAGCCAATTCCTTGGGCCATTGCATTGACAGGTGCATTGTATTTTGGACTTTTGATTTACTGGCAATCCGATGAGTTAAGCGGTACATCTGAGCAGATGGCAGCGGCACAATTTGGACTAGTATTTTCGGTAATCTATGTTGCATTCCTAATGTGGTGTTTCCAGAGAGATTTACCAAAAGGATTGCAAGATGCACCAATAATTGGTAGATATGGTAAACTAATTACTTGGATTACCCTCACTGCAATTGCAGTATGGTATGTAAGGCCAGGTTCTTGGGGTGGTTATGATGAAGGAGTTGGATTCTTCCTAGTAGGAATTATTCTACTCGGTTTTGGTGCAGCTGCTATTCTAACCTGTTTCATGTGGAGTGGAGATCAGAGTAGTAGATTATATGCTCTGAGTCGTTTCGTGGATGTTTATCCAACTATTACTAAACCTGAACGTCACGTTAGGTTTAATGAGAAAATGTGGACAACCACATTTGTTTTAATTATTTATTTCGCAATGACCAACGTAATGTTGTATGGTCTTTCAGGACAAGCCCTTGACTTGTTCAGCGGTTTCCGTTCCATTATGGCCGGTGCTTCAGGTACAATCATGCACTTAGGTATTGGACCAATTGTTACAGGTTCCATTATCATGCAATTATTCGCAGGTGCAAAAATCATAAGATTAGATTTGAGTAATTCAGAAGATAAAGCAATGTATCAAGGAGTTCAGAAACTATTAGTTTTGATTATGATACCGATTGAAGCAATTCCACAAACATATGGATTCTTGGACCCTACTGAGTTCTTAATCGACACATATGGTCTAGGTTGGGCAAATTTCGTAATTGTGGCACAATTATTTGCAGGATCATACCTTGTATTCCTGTTAGACGAGTTAGTCAGTAAGTGGGGTATTGGATCTGGTATGTCACTATTTATTGCAGCAGGTGTTGCACAATCAACATTTGTAGGAACTCTCTCACCATTACCTGTGACCAAAGGAATCGGTTACTCCATGAATAATCCACCATCTGGTACATTACCTATGATTTTCTATATGTTTAGGGAAGCTACTAATTACGAAATGATCGATGGAAATGGTTTTGAAACCATACTTCTGACTCACGTAAATCCTTTGGCAGCCTTATTTTCATCGATAGTAGTGTTCTTAGTTGTTGCATATGCTGAATCTAGTAAGCTAGAACTTCCGTTGACTCATGGTAAGGTTAGAGGCCACCGTGGTAAATATCCTATAAGATTGGTTTATGCATCGAACATACCAGTTATTTTGATGGCAGCTCTTCTTGCTAATATCAACATGTTTACATTACTATTCTGGAGTCATCCAACTTTGTCTCAGACCCCATTATTAGGTCGGGAGGGTGTTTGGTCTTTATCCAAATATATTGGTACTTATGATCAAGGGCAGACGACTGCCTCAGGAGGTTTTGCATGGTATGCAAGTATGGTGAATGGAGTTAATGACTGGTTACTACCGCTGCTTAATCAGCAGGGGGATGTCTTTGGACATAGCCTTACACAAATCATGGTACACGTAGTATTCTATGTGGTATTGATGACAGTCGGTTCGATGGTTTTCGCTAAGTTTTGGATCGATACAACAAATATGGGTACAAAGGATGTAGCTAAACAGATCGAAAGAACAGGTATGCAGATACCTGGATTTAGAAAGAATCCAAAGGTATTGGAAAAGATCCTTGAGAATTATATTCCCCCTGTGACTTACTTCTCAGGTGCCTTCGTAGGATTGCTTGCCGCTGGTGCTGATTTGCTTGGTACTGTGGGTAATGCGACAGGTACGGGACTGTTGTTGGCTGTAGGTATCATATTGCGTACCTATGAGCAAATACAAAAAGAGCAGGCCATGGAAATGCATCCAATGATAAGACAGTTCTTCGGAGCAGAGTGATAGCGCTATTGGGAGGGTCTATATTGGCCACCATCTCCATCATTCCATCAATATCAATATTACTTGGCTTAACCATTCTAATGTTCATCATCTTTGATAGTTATCTCAAAATGAAAGAACCCGCTTCAGGCAAGCAATATGGCATCCATGAACAAAGAGACTTTGTAGACTTCTCAGGCCTTCCAGGGATGATGAACTTGCCTTCCCTTGGCTTACCAATTGAACCATCGCCAAATCAACTTGGTCTAGTAAATAATTCTCAAGATATGCCGGCTCCGGTAAATCAGTATGGGGAAACTATTGTGGCTATGTCGCAAGTACAACCAATTTCACCAACGACTCAAACCTCTATGACAAATCTACCGATCCCAGATTCTGGCCTACCCGAGGGTTGGACTATTGAGCAGTGGAACTTTTATGGTGCTCAGTGGTTAGAATCAATGAATGAATGAAGATAAGAATAAAAAAGATTAAGATAAAATATTTATTTTTTTACAGCCTAAATTGCTTTGCAGTATAACATTTCATGCATGATTGCATGAGGGTATCTTGATATAGGGGAGGTGAGTCGGGGAGTTGCTTGCGTTGTCGAGAACGGCGTTGGCGGCAGAGTCTCCGGACTATGAAAGCCGCCATCCTCTTGATGCGTGAAGCCGAAGCTATTGCGATCTTGAGAAACCTCCCCCCCACGGGAGCTCGCTCAGGGTCAGGTAGGTGATCGAGATTATGACGTATTTTGTGCAAGAAGCTCAAGTGCATTATTTTCTCGCCAATTTTTTTAGGACAGCAAATTCATTATGAATTTCAGCGACAAGTAGCCTAAGGATCATTACAAGAGAAATCTGGTTGATCCTGCCAGAGGCGACCGCTTTTGGAGTTCGATTAAGCCATGCGAGTAGAAAGAAATTAGATTCTTTGCAAACTGCTCAGTAACACGTGGATAACCTGCCCTATGCTCCGGAATAACCTCGGGAAACTGAGAATAATACCGGATAGATCACAACGCCTGGAACGGTGTGTGGTTCAAAGGTCACGGCATAGGATGGGTCTGCGGCGTATCAGGTCGTAGGGGGTGTAACGGACCTCCTAGCCATCGACGCGTACGGGTGTTGGGAGACATAGCCCGGAGATGGATTCTGAGACACGAATCCAGACCCCACGGGGTGCAGCAGGCGCGAAAACTTCACACTGCAGGAAACTGTGATGAGGGAACTCCAAGTGCGCGCACTTAGTGTGCGCTTTTCTTGACTATTAATCGGTCATGGAATAAGGGCTGGGAAAGACCGGTGCCAGCCGCCGCGGTAATACCGGCAGCTCAAGTGGTCGTCGCTTTTATTGGGCCTAAAACGTCCGTAGCCTGTTTGGTAAATCTATGGGTAAATCAACCAGCTTAACTGGTTGAATTCTGCAGAGACTGCCAGACTAGGGACCGGGAGAGGTGTGGGGTACTCTAGGGGTAGGGGTAAAATCCTGTCATCCTTAGAGGACCACCAGTT